>Ga0351950_1016_pt1 | contig 36325 bp, 31 predicted proteins | sample BONcelT113001H13_FD_206835 | JGI IMG/M metagenome (GOLD analysis project Ga0351950, IMG submission 206835) | Enriched cells from coal bed in the Powder River Basin, Montana, United States - BONCAT cells T11 rep3 HSBNCT.T11.300.1.H13 ...
TGCCAGTCGTAATCCCTTTTGGGCCCCGCGGGATGCATCCTTTCATAGGTTGCACGGTGATACGTCTCCTGAAAGAGGATATAGGTCCCTATACCGGCCGCTTTGAGCCTGCTGTAGTCCTCAACGGTGGTCGCGGCAATGTTGACATTGATGCGGCGTATGCTGCCCATCCTGTCCTTGACCGAATAGATTCTCTCCATGGCCTCGATCACATAGTCGAGGGGACAGTTCACAGGGTCCTCTCCTACCTCGAGAGCGATCCTCTTGTGCCCCATCGCCTCGAGAGCGACGACCTCGCGTTCCATCTCTTCGAGACCGAGCCTGCGCCTCGCTATGGCATTATCCCGCCTGTATCCGCAATAGACGCAGTTATTGATGCAGTAGTTGCTGATGTACAGGGGCGCGAAGAAGACGAGACGTTTGCCGTAGATTTTCTCCTTGACCTCCCGTGCGGCAGCAAAAAGCGCCGCCTCGGTGTCGCCGTCGGCAGTGTGAAGGAGCACCGCCGTCTCGTACGGGGTGAGCCCCTTTGCCTCTCGTCCCTTTTCTATAATGTTCCGTGCCTCTTCGATGGAAGCTTTTCCTGCTTTTTCAAGAATGTTCGTAATAAGGTCTTCATCGAGGAAATCGGCCCGTTGCGCCTCACGCTCTCTGTCCATGCTGTGGCCTCCGTCGTATAAGTATATTGCCCGGGCACCGAAAAGTAAACAAAGGCCGGATCTCTCAGCTATTATCTTCCATGGCCTCGGCCACCTCCGGGAAGGGTCTCAGGGTCCGCTCGAGAATACCCATGACGTAGGCGATGAGGACCCCGTAATTGACAACGGGGACCCCGGCATGTTTCGCCACCATGAGCCGATGGAGCATCTCCTTGCGGTTTATCATGCAGGCGCCGCAGTGTATGATCAATCTATACCCCGACAGATCCTCCGGCAGTTCAAGCCCGCTCACCCACGTGTAATCAAGCGGTCCACCCACAAGCTGGTTAAGCCACCTCGGTATCTTCACCGTCCCTATGTCGTCCTCCACACGGTGGTGCGTACACGCCTCGGACACAAGGACCCTGTCGCCGGGAGAAAGGTTCTCTATCGCCTTTGCCCCTTCGACAAGCGTTGCAAGATCTCCTTTATGGCGGGCGAAGAGTATCGAAAAGGAGGTCATGGGCACATCCTTCGGTGTGTCGGCTGCAACCTTGAGGAATGCCTGGGAATCGGTGACGACAAGACGAGGTTTGTCCTTGAGCTTTGCCAGTGCCCCTTTCAGTTCCCGCTCCTTCACCACGTAGGCCATGGCGTCGTGGTCCAGGATATCGCGGATCGTCTGGACCTGGGGAAGGATGAGCCTGCCCTTCGGGGCCGCAAGGTCAATAGGGACAACGAGCACCACCGTGTCACCGGGAGAGATGAGGTCCCCCAGGATGGTGGGATTCATGAAGTCCTTCGGCGCTTCCCTGATTATGGCCATCTTCAATTCGTCGATACCCTGGCGGGTAAGCGCGCTCACACCCACGACAGGCAGGCCGGAGCCGGGGAAAACCTCCTCCGTGCTGAATTGCGGACGGAGGTCCGTCTTGTTGAAGACGATAATGACGGGGACCTTGTTCTCGCGGGCCTTCTCGATGACCTCCTCCTCGAACCTACCGGCACTGGCGGCGGGGTCGACGACGAGGAGCATGAGGTCCGTTTTATTGAGGACACCGAGGGCCTTTTCGATGCGGAGCCTTCCCAGTTCACCCACATCATCGATACCCGCCGTATCAATGATGACGACCGGCCCGATGGGGAGTATCTCCATCGATTTGTAGACGGGGTCCGTCGTTGTCCCGGGGACATCTGAAACGATGGCAATGTCCTGATTCGTCAGGGCGTTTATGAGGCTTGATTTGCCGACGTTTCGCCTGCCGAAGATGGCAATGTGGAGACGGCTTCCTCTCGGCGTCTGATTGAGGGTCGTATCTGTCACGTTTATCCTTCCTTATTTCTCTTAACCTTCCCGGACCCCGCTATGCCCGGCCTTGTCAGCTCGCGGGGCTGGAAGATGGCTTCGATCTCTTCCCTTGAAAACCATCCCTTTTCGACGGCCGCTTCACCAATGGTCGTTCCTTTTTCGCGGGCCATCATCGAGAGCTCGCCCGCCTTTTCGTGACCGATGTACGGGGCTAGTGCCGTGGCAAGGCAGAGACTTTCCTCAAGCCAGCGTCTGCAGCGCGCCTCGTCCGCCTCCACCCCCTCCACCAGGTGGGTACGGAAGATGGAGACGGCATTAGCAAGGAGCTTCAGTTCCGTCAGGAGGTTGAAGGCAATAAGAGGCAGGAAGGCATTGAGCTCGAGCTGCCCCGACGAAGCCGCAAGGGTGATGGCATGATCCAGACTCATGACCTGAAAGGCGACGCCTGTCGCCATCTCGGTGATGACGGGGTTCACCTTGTCGGGCATGATGGAGGAACCCTCCTGGAGAGCAGGCAGCCTTATCTCCGCAAGGCCTCCTCCGGGACCCATGGAGAGAAGACGCATATCGGAGGATACCTTGGCGAGATTGACGGCGGCAGCTCTCACAAGCCCCGAAACCTCGGCGAAGACATCGGCATTCTGGGTCATATCCACCATGTTCTCCGCCCGGGCGATGCCAAGCCCCGTGATGTTCTGCAGCTCATCAATCGCCGCATAGATGTATTCCCGTTTCGCGTTGAGACCCGTGCCGACGGCGGTGCCGCCGAGATTGACCTGCCGCAGGCGTTCCTCAACCTTGAAAAGGCGCCATCTGTCGCGGGCAAAGGCCTCAGCGAAGGCCCCGAATTCCTGGCCCAGAGTAATGGGCACGGCGTCCTGCATCTCCGTTCGGCCAAGTTTAAGAATTCCGGCGAATTCCTGTTCCTTCTTCTGGAGGGCCCCCTGAAGGCGTGCGACCGTTTCACTCAGCGCGATCACCAGCCTGATGGCTGCCACTTTCAGAGCCGTCGGATAGACGTCGTTGGTTGACTGGGAAAGATTGACGTGGCTTAAAGGATTTACGATGCCGTAATCGCCCTTTTGCCCGCCGAGGATCTCTATGGCGCGATTGGCCAGCACCTCGTTCATGTTCATGTTCGTCGATGTCCCCGCCCCTCCCTGGAAGGCGTCGACGACAAACTCGCGCGTAAAAGAGCCTTCGGCCACCTCTTTCGCGGCAGCGACGATCGCCTCGCCAATCCTGGCGTCGAGGAGTCCCGCCCGCATATTGGCAACGGCGCATGCCTGCTTCACCTCGGCGAGCGCGCCTATCAGTTCCGCGGGCACGGGAAAGGAGGAAACGGGGAAATTCCTAAGCGCCCTTTGGGTGTGGATACCCCAGTAAGCTGCCGCGGGAACCTCAACCTCGCCAAGAAGATCACGCTCCACCCTGAAATCATCCATAGTCCTTTGTTATAAACCGCGGGGAGAAAACAATCAAGTGAAGTCCTTCGTCGCTATTTTGACCCAGGTCAATTGCATTTTCTCCGTTCTGTTCTATAAGATAGTAAGAAGGAGGAGGAACGGACATGACACAGAACTTCATCCCCGTGGGAAATGAAACCAGGGCATTCAGACTCCAAGATCTCGCCGCCTACCAGGAGCATTCCGTTGTCAGCCGGGAGATCGTCCGCAAGCCGGCAGGGACGATGACGGTCTTCGCATTTGACGAAGGAGAGGGCTTGAGTGAGCATACGGCACCCTTTGACGCGGTCGTATATATCCTGGAAGGCGAGGCGCAGATCACGATTGACGGCAAGCCCTATTCCGTCACGGAAGGGGAAATGATCATCATGCCGGCGAACAAACCCCATGCACTCAAGGCCGTGACCCGATACAAGATGCTCCTTGTGATGATCAAGTAGTATGCGGAACGCCACGCACGCGCCCAGGCGCACTTGCCGTTACTGGAGCAGTATCAGCAAAGGGGTAAAGATCATACCCATGATTATGGAAAAGGATATAAGGCTGGCCGCAAATTCCTTGTCCAGGTCCTCGAGATAGGAGAAGGTGAGGGTCGTGTAACCGACGGGAGCCGCGGCCCCGATGATCACGATGGACCGGTTGAGCCCTTCCAGTCCGAAAAGGTTCGCGAGAAGGAAGCCCGAGGCGAAACCAATGATCATCCTGATAAAGGTCGCTGAAAGAACGGGGCCCATCTTTGTCATCCTGGGACTGAAATAGAGTCCCAGAGCAAGCATGACGAGAGGGGTCATCATCCAGCCGACCATCTGAAGAAAGTCGTTGATGAAGAAAGGGATCCTGATCTTCATGAGGTTGAGGGCAACTGCGATCACAAGAGCCCACATGGGAGGCACGAGGAGCAGTTTCCTGATCATCACCCTCGTATCCATACTGCTGGTACCGTGCTTGCACGCAAGCCAGTACACAAAGGTAAAGATGATCGCCATGTTGCCGAAATCGAACATGGTTATCCTTGCCAGACCTTCCTTGCCATATGCCGTGATGAAGAATGGAAGGGTGAACCCTATGTTCATTATCGTCGAGCCGATAATGAAGGTGCCCAGCGTCGCCTGGGGAAGGTGGAAGACCTTGCCTGTGAAGAATGAGATCGCCGTCGTCGTCAACGCCACAAGTACGGCGGCGGCGGGCAGGTACACAAAGTCCACGCGGAGCTTGATATCTGCGATGGATATGATTACCAGGGCGGGCAGAGCTACGTAGTAGACCACCTTGAGGAAAAGGTCGCCGTCTTCCTTCTTTAGGATATTCAAACGCTTCAGCGCATACCCCAGGAGGAATATGAGCACAACGGGAATAATCTTCAGGATAACGCTCATATCTTCGACTTCAATAACCGCCGGCAACGATTACGAAGGCCCTCCGCTCACGGCGGCGCACCGGCGACAGGTGCCTGATTCTCTCACAATTCACATTCGTCTGCAACTTCAAAACTCGGTGTTCGTTGATTGTCAACGGGTTCTGAAACAAGGTACTGAGGTTTTCACGAAAAGGTCCCTGTCAAAGAACGGACAGGGACCTCCGGTGGCTTTCTAGATCTAGAACTTGCTCCTCGGTGTGTAATGGGTGTGGAGGAGATGGTGCGACTTCTCTCCCAGCGGTTGCCCCAGGTATTCCTCGTATATCTTCTTGATAGAGGGGTTGTCGTGGGATTTTCTATAGGTGAGGGCACAGTCCTCATTGTACAGCGCCTGCGCCCTTTTCGCTCTGATTTCGTCGTTGACGGGGATGGGCTGACCTCCGCCGCCGACGCATCCGCCGGGACAGGCCATGACCTCAATGAAATGGTAGTTCGCCTCCCCGGACTTGATCCTCTCGAGGAGTTTGCGGGCATTGCCGAGGCCGTGAGCCACGGCAACCCGTACGTCGCCGATGCCCTCGACGGGAACCGCCGCTTCCTTGATGCCTTCAAGACCCCTTACATCCGTGAACTCCACATTCTCCAGGGTCTTTCCCGTCGCCACCTCGTAGGCCGTGCGAAGGGCCGCTTCCATGACACCGCCCGTTGCTCCGAAGATCGTGGCGGCACCCGTGTATTCTCCCATGGGGTCATCGTAGCTTTCATCGGGAAGGCCCTCGAAGTCGATACCGGCCTGCTTGATCATCTTCGCGAACTCCCGGGTTGTCAGCACATAATCGACGTCCTTGTAACCGCTGTCGTACATCTCGGGCCGGTTGCACTCGAATTTCTTTGCCGTGCAGGGCATAACGGAGACAACGACAATATCCTTCGGGTCGACTCCCACCTTCTGGGCAAAGTAGGTTTTTGCCAGGGCGCCAAGCATCATGTGCGGCGATTTGCAGGTGGACAGATGATCGAGCAACTCGGGGTAAAAGTGTTCGATGAACTTTATCCATCCCGGACTGCAGCTTGTTATCATCGGAAGGACACCGCCCTTCTTCACCCGTGTCAGGAGTTCGGTCCCTTCTTCCAGAATGGTAAGGTCGGCGGCAAAGTTCGTGTCGAAGACGCGGTCGAAACCCAGTCTGCGGGCCGCCGCGAGCATCTTGCCCGTCACCAGGGTCCCGGGAGGATATCCGAACTCTTCACCCAGGGCTGCCCTGACAGCGGGCGCGTCCTGGATGACGACGAATTTGGTCGGGTCGTTGAGGGCCGCCCAGACATCGTCTATGTATTCCTTCTCCGTTATGGCCCCGACAGGGCAGACGATGGAGCACTGACCGCAGTTCGTGCAGGCCACATCATTGATGTCGCGGTCAAAGGCAGGCTCCACCCGTGTTTCAAATCCCCTTCCCTGCATGTAGAGGGCCGTCACGGACTGTATCTCCTGGCAGACCGTTACGCAGCGCCTGCAGAGGATGCACTTGTTCTGGTCCCGCCGTATCGACGGGGATGACTCATCGATCCGTCCTCCGCTCTTCTCTCCCGAGAAGCGGATCTCCCGGATCCCGAGATCGTAGGCAAGCGACTGAAGATCGCAATGGAGGTTCTTCGCACAACTGAGACACTCAAAGGGGTGGTTCGAGAGAAGCATCTCTACTGCGAAACGCCTCGCCTTGCGTACCCTTTCCGTGTTCGTGTGAATGACCTGCCCGTTGGCTACGGGCGAAACGCATGCCGCCTGGAGGGTGCGGTTGCCTTCGATCTCGACGAGGCAGACCCTGCAGGCCCCTATCGCCTGAACCTCGGGCAGGTAGCACAGGGTCGGTATGCGAACATTGGCCTGAGCGGCGGCGTTGAGTATCGTCGTTCCTTCTTCTACTTCGACGGGTCGGCCGTCTATCGTTATATTTATCATCATAATCGTCTACTCCTTAGGTCGCTCCCAAAGATTACTCGGTCTGCCTGAGGTAGCAGTGGAGGCATCGCTTGGCCTCTTCTACCGCAGCATTCTGATCGTAGCCGAGAACAACCTCGTTGAAATTGCGGTCCCGTTTGGATACAGGCAGATGAGGCATGGCCGTCTTGCCCAGTTCCTTTTGATATACCGCCTCGTCATAGGTGACAACCACATTGACGAGTTCATCACGGAAGGCGTTGGGCGCCTTTCCGTCGCCGCCGAGAAATTCATCGATGGCCATGGCTGCCGTCTTGCCGTCGCCAACCGCCTCAACGACCGTGGCGGGCCCCCTCACGTTGTCGCCGGCGGCGAAAATACCCGCGGCGCCTGTGGCAAGGGTCTTGATATTTACCTCAACGGTCCCCGCCTTGTCAGCTTTGACACCGTCGCCGTTCATCCATGAAAGATCGGGCGTCTGGCCGATAGCGGCTATCACCATGTCGGCATCGGCAACAAAATCGGAGCCGGCGATGGCCTGAGGTGTGCGCCTCCCGCCCTTGTCGAACTTCCCGAGGCTCATGCGCGTACACTCGACTCCCACAGCCTTGCCATCTTTTGCAACGATGGTCCTCGGTGCCGTAAGGGTATGGATGGAGATGCCTTCGTTCTCGGCCTCGTCGATCTCCTCGCTGTATGCGGGCATATCCGATCTTTCGCGCCTGTAGAGAATGGAAACCTCGCTCGCTCCCAGACGCAGCGCAGCCCGTGCGGCGTCGATGGCTACGTTGCCGCCTCCGATAACAGCCACCTTTCCCTCGACCTTTACTGTCTTGCCGAGGTTGACGTCGCGCAGGAAGGTCACTCCGTCAAGGACGCCCGGCGTCTCTTCGCCGGGGATGTTAAGCTTCTGCCCCTTGTGGGCGCCCGTTGCGACGAGGATGGCATCGTATCCCTCTCCGAAGAGCTTTTCCGTGGTGATCTCTTTTCCGAAAGCCATGTTGTACTTGATCTCCACACCGAGGTCGGTTATGGACTTTATCTCGTTTTCGAGTATCTCCCTGGGCAGACGATAATCGGGGATGCCCACGGCGAGCATGCCGCCCGCCACGGGGAGGGCCTCAAAGACCGTGACCCCGTAGCCCTTGAGGGCGAGAAAATAGGCCCCCGCAAGTCCGGCCGGGCCGGCGCCGATGACGGCAACCTTCTTACCCTTTGGCTCTTCCGCCTGTGGTCTGTAGCGGGGATGTGACTTCATGTCCATATCCGCGGCAAAACGCTTCAACGAACAGATGGAGATGGGGGCATCTATCTGTGCCCTGCGGCACTTGGCCTCGCAGGGATGGACACAGACCCGACCCAGTGTCGCCGGGAAGGGGTTCGATTCCTTGATGACTGCAATGGCCTCTTTCATTCGCCCTTCACTGATCAGTGTTACATATCCCCAGGCATTCTGGTCCGCGGGACAGGCGTTCTGGCAGGGGGCGTCAAAGAGTGCGCTGCAGACGCCCGCACGGCAATGCTTGTCCTCGATGTGTTCCATGTATTCGTGCCTGAAATACTGGAGCGTCGACAGAACAGGGTTTGGTGCCGTCTGGCCGAGGCCGCACAGGGCCGAATCCTTGATGCGTGTCGCAAGTTCGATGAGGTCATCGATATCCTCGGGTTTTCCTTCGCCGTGGGTGATCCGTTTCAGGATCTCGAGCATGCGCTTTGTGCCTATGCGGCAGGGCGGACACTTTCCGCACGACTCGTGCTGGATGAAATCGAGGAAGAACCGGGCGAAGTCGACCATGCACGTGTCCTCGTCGGCAACAATGAGGCCGCCCGACCCGACGATTGCGCCGAGTTCGGCAACAGATTCGTAATCGACGGGAACGTTGAGGTGATCAATGGGGATGCAGCCGCCGGAAGGACCGCCGAGCTGGGCCGCCTTGTACTTCTTGCCGCCCTTGATGCCGCCGCCGATATTGAAGACTATGTCGCCCAACGGGGTACCCATGGGCACTTCGACGAGGCCCGTATTGTTGACGGCACCCGCGAGGGCAAAGACCTTCGTGCCCTTGCTCTTTTCAGTTCCGTACTGGGCGTACCAGGCGGACCCGTTATTGATGATGGCGGCGATGTTGGCGTATGTTTCAACGTTGTTGAGGAGCGTCGGGGCGTTGAAAAGGCCCTTGACAACAGGAAAGGGCGGTCTCGGTCTCGGCTCCCCACGCTTGCCCTCGATGGACATCATGAGGGCGGTCTCTTCGCCACAGACAAATGCGCCGGCGCCGATGCGGATCTCGAGATCAAAATTGAAGCCCGTTTCGAGGATGTTCTCCCCCAAGAACTTGTACTCCCTTGCCTGTCCGATGGCCCAGTTAAGGCGCTCGATGGCAAGGGGATACTCCGCCCTTACATAGACGTAGCCCTGCTGGGCGCCGATCGCGTAGGCGGCTATCGCCATCGCCTCTATGACGCTGTGCGGGTCGCCTTCGAGGACACTGCGGTCCATGAACGCACCGGGATCGCCTTCGTCGGCGTTGCAGACCACGTATTTCACCTCGCCCGGCGACTGGAAGGCAAATTTCCATTTCAGTCCCGTTGGGAACCCGCCGCCGCCGCGGCCGCGAAGGCCTGACTTGAGCACTTCATCGATGACCTCTTCCCTCGTCATCGATGTCAGCGCCTTGCCAAGGGCCAGGTAGCCATCCCGGGCAATATATTCTTCGATGTTCATCGGGTTGATGACACCACAGTTTCGAAGAACAATCTTGATCTGGTTCCTGAAAAAGTCGATCTCCTTCATGGAAGGGACCGTCTTTGACGTCACTGCTTCCTTATAAAGGAGCCGCTCGACTATCCTGCCCTTGAGGAGATGCTCGGTAACGATCTCTTCAGCATCCGCAGGCGTCAGTTTCTGATAAAGGACCCCTTCCGGATAGACAAGTGCCAGGGGACCCAGGTCGCAGGAGCCAATGCAACCCGTCTCTATGACCTTGATCTCGTTCTGCAAACCCTGTTCGATAACTTTATTGACAACAGCGTCCCTGATCTGACGGCAGCCGGACGAGACGCATGCAGCTCCAGCACATACCAATATGTGAGCGCGAGATACCTCCATGGTTATCCTTCCTCCTTACTCGTACTTTTCAATTATATTCATAAGATGCGGCGACTTGACCCGCCCGTAAACGTCCTCATTGACCAGCATTGCCGGCGCAAGGCCGCACGCACCGATGCAGCGCACGACATCGAGCGAATAGCGCCGGTCCTCCGTCGTGCCCCCTACCTTGATCCCGAGTTCTTTCTGTGCCTTGTCCAGGACCTCCTGGGAACCCCTCACATAACATGCCGTCCCGAGACAGACCTTTACGCTGTTGCGTCCCTGGGGCACGGTGGAAAAGAAATTATAGAAGGTAATGACGCCATAGACCTCATTGAGTGACACATTGAGCCCTTCGGCGACCATTTCCTGGGCCTTTCTCGGAAGATAACCGAAAAGGTTCTGCGCCTTGTGCAGGACCATAATGAGGTCCTCTCCCTTCCCCCGATGTTCCATAATGATTTCTTCGAGCCGGGGGTAGAGCTCTTCCTCCTGAACCTCGGCACAGTTGCATTGCTTTTCTGACATCTTGTTCCCTCCCTTAGAGTGACCTTACAATCAAATTCACTTGGTCGGCAGTATCTTGCCGTCCACGGTACTCCGTTTATAGTAGTGAGTATGGAGAAGCTTGTGGGCCTTCTCCGAATTCGGTTTCTCCAGAAATCTTTCGTACAGTGCCTGAACGGAAGGGTTCTCGTGGGAACGCCTCAGTGGCAGACTGCGGTCTTCCTCGTACAGGGATTCGCCTCTTCGGGCCCGTTTGGCAATGTTGCTGCCCCAGGACTGGCCGCCGCCGCCAACGCATCCGCCGGGACAGGCCATGACCTCGATGAACTGGTATTCCGATTTTCCGTCTTTCGCGATCTGGTCCCTCACCTTGTTGAGAAGCGCCCTTGCCTGGCCGCCGCTATGGGCCACGGCAACCTTTACCTTCGTCCCGTCGATATCTATCTCGGCTTCTTTAATCCCCTTGAGACCCCGGACGGGTTTTATCTCCACATCCTCCAGTTCCTTGCCGGTGACAAGGCGGTAGGCACTTCGCACCGCAGCCTCCATGACGCCGCCCGTGGCGCCAAATATGGTCGCCGCGCCGGTGTAATCACCCAGAAGGTCGTCCGCGGGTTCGTCGGGCATCTCTCGGATGTCGAGACCGGCCTCGCGCATCATTCTGCCCAGTTCTCTTGTCGTAAGGACATAATCGACATCCCGGTAGCCGCTCGCGTTCATCTCGGGCCTCAAGCATTCAAACTTCTTCGCCGTGCAGGGCATGACGGAAACTGAGACTATGTTCTTTGGATCTATCCCCTTTGCCTCGGCATAATAGGTCTTCGCAAGGGCTCCGAACATCTGTTGTGGTGACTTGGCCGTGGACATATTGGGGATCATGTCATGAAAAAAGGTTTCCATGAACTTTATCCAACCGGGGCTGCAGGAGGTGATAAGCGGCAGGTTCTTCCCTGAGGTAAGCCTGCTGATGAGCTCCGTGCCCTCCTCCATGATGGTGAGGTCGGCGGTGAAGTTCGTCTCCAGAACGGCATCGAAGCCAAGCCTTCTCAGGGCCGCGTGCATCTTGCCGCTTACCAGCGAGCCTGTCGCCATACCGAACTCCTCGCCAAGCTGGACTCTCACTGCGGGGGCCTCCTGGACCAGGACGAATTTGTCAGGATCGTGGATGGCCTCCCATACCTCGTCGGTAGCGCTCTTTTCGTAAAGGGCCCCGACGGGGCAATGGACAACACACTGCCCGCAATTGATGCAGACGCTATTGCCGAGGCCTGCGTCGAAGGCCGTCGTGATTACCGTATCGAACCCCCTGTGATTGACCGCAAGGGCGTTCACGGTCTGGACCTTGCCGCACACCTCGATACATCGCCCGCAGAGTATGCACTTGTTAGGGTCGCGAACGATGGAGACACTGGAGCGGTCTATGGGAAGCCGCTGCCGCGACGCATTCGCGTAATCGAGAACGTTGATGCCGACGGTGGACGCAAGCTTTTGAAGCTCGCAGTTATTGTTCTTAATGCATGTCAGGCAATCGGTGTCATGATTGGACAGAATAAGCTCAACGAGCTGCCTCCGTGTCGCCATGACCCTTTGCGTATGGGTCTTCACCTTGAAGCCTTCGGCGGCAGGTGTCATGCAGGCCCTTTTGAGGCCCGGTATGCCCTCTATCTCAACAACGCATATTCCGCACTGGCCTCCCGGCGTAAGATCGGGATGGTGGCACAGCGTGGGGATCGTAAAACCTGCCTTCTTCGCAGCCCAGAGGATGGTCGTGCCCTCGGGCACCTCCACAGTTATATTATTTATGGTCATTTTTACCATAGTCTTTTACCTCTCCTTGACATGACCATTCAGATCAAATCAGATCAGAATTATTGCACCCTGCTGTACACCTCGTCCCTGAAAAACTTCAGAGAGCTCGTGATGGGCAGGATCGGCGACTGCCCCAGGGGACAGAACGACGTGTCGCGCATCACCTCCGATATCGAGACAAGTTTGTCGACGTCTTCGGCCTTCCCTTTTCCTTCAGCTATGCGGTCAATTATCTCGGCGAGCTGGTTTGTGCCGAGACGACACGGCACACAATGGCCGCAGGACTCATGCCTGAAAAAGTGGAGAACGCTCTGGAGCATACCCACGATATCGGAGTCCTCGTCCATGACAAGGATGGCGCCGGAACCGAGTACGGCGGCATATTCCTTGAGGTTCACAAAGTCCATCTTTGCATCGAGCATCTCCGGTCCCATGAAAGCACCCGCCGCGCCGCCGACAAGAGCGCCTTTGAATTTCTTGCCGTCCTTGATGCCGCCGGCATATTCATAAATGATGTCGCGAAGGGTGGTACCCATCTCCGCTTCGATAAGGCCCGGAGTGGCCACGTTTCCGATTATCGTGTAGACCTTCGTCCCGGGACACTTGTCGGTCCCGTAGCCGCGGTACCAGGCAGCACCGTTGCGGATGATCTCTGGCACGTTCGCAAGCGTCTCCACGTTGTTCACAACCGTCGGTTTGCCCCAAAGGCCTTCCGTTACAGGATAGGGCGGTTTATTGCGGGGATGGCCCCTCTTGCCTTCCAGGGACTCTATGAGCGCCGTCTCTTCTCCGCAGACATAAGCTCCCGCGCCCTTCATGACCGCAATGTCAAAGCTGCAGCCGCTCTCGAGTATGTTGTCGCCAAGGAGCCCATAGAGTCTCGCCTGTGTGATGGCCTTTTCGAGACGTTCGATGGAAAGGGCATACTCGCCGCGGATATAGACGAAACCCTTCGTGGCACCCACCGCATATCCCGCAAGGATCATACCCTCGATGAGTTTGTGGGGGTCTCCTTCAAGGATAAGCCTGTCCTTGAACGTTCCCGGTTCGCCTTCATCGGCGTTGCAGATGATATACTTCACATCCCCCGGCGCCCTGCCGGCAAATTCCCATTTCATGGCCGTCGTAAAGGCCGCGCCACCCCTGCCCACGAGCCCGGAGTCCTTGACCTCTTTTATAACCCCGGCAGGCTTGAGTTCCGTGAAAGCCCTTTCGAGCGCTTCATATCCGCCCTCAGCGATGTATTCGTCGATGTTCTCCGGGTTGATGACGCCGCTGTTGCGCAGCACTATCCGGGGCTGTTCCCTGAGCAGACCCGTCTTTTCCTTCCTGATGACCTGCTGTTTCGGCATCTCCGTCATTATGAGCCTTTTTACGGGCCTTCCCTTCAGAAGGTGCTCTTCAACAAGCTCGGCGGCATCCTCGGGCATAACGTTCGCATAGTAAAGGCCCTCAGGATAAACAACGATGATAACGCCCTGACCCGTCGCCCCGACGCTGCCCGTTTCCAATACGGCTATCTCGCCCGAAAGACCCTGTTTATTGATCTCCTCCACCAGAGCCTTCTCGACAGCCCGGGCGCCCGCCATGATCGTCCCTGCATCGATGCTGATCAATACGTGGTTTCTTACGAGGTTCATATCTCTTTTCTCCTCTTGTCAAGGACAGAGTCGACCTTCTCCGGTGTGAGATTGCCGAACATCTCTTCGTTAAGCATCATGGCTGGTGCCACACCACAGACTCCGAGGCAGCTGGTCAATTCCAACGTGAACATTCCGTCCTTGGTTGTCCCCCCTACATCCACTTTTAGTGAACCTTTGAGATAATCAAGAAGCGAGTGCGCCCCCATCAGATGGCATGGAGGAGATTCACAGAGGCGTATGATGTTCCTGCCCCGAGGCTTGAGGCTGAACATCGTGTAGAAGCTCGCCACACTGTGTACGTAACTGTACGGGACATTGAGATAGTCCGCGCAGGCTTCGATGTCTTCCTTCGCCAGATACCTCTCCGGATTGCTGTCCTGGAGATCGTGCATGATGTAAAGTATGTTGCTGAGGTTTGGTTCAAACTTCTTGAGAATAGCTTCCCTGTTCAAGCCGGCCTCCTTATTGGTTGCCTAAATGGCAAATTCCGAAACGGGGTGCCCGTTGACCACGTGCTCCACCACCACCCTTTTTGCCTTCTCAGGACTCATGTTGCCATATACGACGGCGGGCTTGTCTTCTTCGAAGACCTCCACCATTGGTTCTTGTGAGGCAAGACCCTTCTCACCTGTCTGGGTAACAACGACATCGGCAAGATTCCGTTTTCCCACTTCTTCGACAAGAGTCTTGAGCACGTCCCGTGCGCCGGCGGCTATGCCGCTCGTCCCCATCCCGACGACGATCCGTACCCGTGACTGCTTCTGCCTCAGCTCTACGTCTTTTTGTGCCTTTTCCCTTATTCTTTTCAGCTCTTCAAGGTTCATCTCTCGGCCTCCTTATGGTGATAACAATCTATATAAAATCATAGATGTTCGTCAAGATATTTGCTCAGGAAACCGACGACTTCCGGGTGGTTCACCGGAACGCCATCGAGCTCCCTCTTGAGCTCTCCTGTATCGAGTCGAAAATCCTTCCCGTCCACAACATAGTGAAGATCGAAATCCACGTCGGGATGACTCACTATGAGAACGAAAAAGGTGTCCCTTATGTTCCCCAGCGGGGGCAGGTCGGGGTGCCTGCAGTCGAAGGTCGCCCTGATAGTGGTCCCCTCTCCCTTTGTGCTGCAAAGTTCAAAGGTGCCGCCCGTCGTTTCGGCTGTGCCTTTGAGAAGGGGTATCCCGAGCCCCACTTTCCTCCCCGTCTTCGTGGAGAAAAAGGGATCCTGCACCTTCTGCGCCGTATCGGGGTCCATCCCGACACCGTCATCGGTTATCGTGAGGCTGAGCATCGCGGTCTGAGGATCCTTTTCCACGGCAATACGGATATGCTCCGCCCCGGCTGTCACTGAGTTCATCACTATATCCATGATGTGGGATGCAATGTCCTCCATCATAATGGCGATTTCCGTCTATTCACAATTGCCGCGCCTGCCCGGTGAGGTCCTTCCCCCCTTCAGCCTTGAGGGCGCCTTCGATGTTCGCGCAGTCAGGTGCGTCAAGTGTCAAAACTGTTCTTCTCTTGCCGATGTCCCCCGGATAATGGGCATCGGAGAACGTCACAAAGGGCAGTCCCTTTCTCATGATAAAAGGCCTGAAGCTCTCGGCCTTGCCCCGGTCGCGTATCTCCAGGGCATCGAAGGGAATATCCGCGGGTATGAAGCCGAGCTGGCTTATGATGCTGAAGGTCGGGCTGTCGATGTGGGAGGCGATCGCCACTCCCCCATGGGACTTTATCCAGGAGACCGCATCCTCGATGGATATCCCGGCGGAATTGATAAGAAGCCTCTCCTCGCTGCGGATTATATTGTCTTCGCCGTCCACGACAACCTGGTCCCCCCAGAACTCGACATCGTTGGTGACCGGCGGCAAAAGATCGTATATCATGAGTTGCATCTCGTATGCGGTGTCATACTCGTCGAAGACAGCGATGAGGTGTATCTCCTCCCTGGTCTGCAGTTCCATACCGGCAAGGACAACGAGCCCGCTGCGTTCTCCCGCCTCCTTGACGTACGGTGTGTTCTCTGCCATGTTGTGGTCCGTAACGGCTATAATATCGAGCCCCGCTTCCCGTGCTCTCTCGACGATGACCCTTGGCGACATGTCAAGACTGCCGCAGGGAGACAGGGTCGAGTGTATATGCAAATCGCAGGCAAAATCCGGCAAACCCTACTCTAGCCTCTCTTCAAATGATTGTATATGAGAGCCGAAAGCTCGAATGCCGAGGGATTGCCTCTCAGGACGGCTATGCCCTCCTGTTTTGCCTTTTCCAGAAATGCCTCTTCGAGCTGCAGTTTCCGGGGAATGACGATGGCGGACACATCCTTGAGCTTTGCCACCCCGAGAATGTTCACGTGCCTCTGGATGGTGATCCATGCCGCATCGTCGCCGATATTCGCAATCACGTCGGAGAGCAGATCAGAGGTATATCCCGACCCTACCGGTCTGTCGAGATTCGTCTCCCCCGTGAGTACCTCAAGCCCGAGCGCCCCTGCAAGCTCACGAACAGTCATCATTCCCTCCCCGTAAAAGTGTAGTTGCATCTATATATAATGGTATGCCTATCGCAGTCCCTCATCCGCGCAACCCTTCAGTGGCCCTGCCCCGTGTCGCCCTTCTTCGAAGCGTCGCTCATCGACGGCGGAACGATACGGGAGAGGTCAAGGATCTCCTTTGCCAGTATCTTCACCTTCTCGCGGAGCTTTATGACACAGTCCGTCTCGAAGGCTATGCCGCGGATGATGTCCTCGGCAAGGGCCCGGCAGCTTGGCGACCCGCAGGCACCGCAATCGAGACCCGGTAATTCGCTCGTTATCTGGTCCAGGCGCTCCATCTTCATGATCGCCCGGGAAACATCCTCGTCAAGGGTCATAATAGCCCTCGGTTCCACAGGTTCCGTGGCTGCGAACCGGTTATGCTGGTAGATGTCCTGGAGTTCGGCCTCGGTAAAATAGGACTCTTTCGTTCCAAATCTCTTGATAAGATCACGAAGGCGTATGCGTCCCACAAAGAGATTCTGAATGTTCAACGGCCCTCCCACGCAGCCGCCAGTGCACGCCTGGAGCTCGACGAAATCGACGTCCTTGAGCTCGCCCCTTTCGATTTCTTCCAGGAGGCTGATAACGTTGTGGATGCCGCCGACGGCCAGGGTGGTCGCGGCGGCGATGTTCCGCGACTCTCCCGTTACGTATCCCCAGGCCATGCCGAATTTCGTCGCCCTTTGCAGTGTCTCGGGTTCCCCGTTCATGGATCTGTCCCCGAGATGTCTGATGATATCCTTATATATAAGGTTGATCCCTATGACACCGTTCACCGCCGAATGCTTCGTCGTCATGGGATTTCTCATCTCCGTCACCTTCGCCGGGCAGGGTGATATGAAAAATGCCCCTATCTCTTCATAGGGAATGCCCGTCCTCCGCGATGCCCGCTCCTTTGCGATGCGGGCCGCCACTTCCATGGGGGTGAGTACGGGGGCTATCTGATCAAGGAGATCGGGGTATTTTATCTGCATGAGGCGCACCGCCGCCGGGCAGGCGGAAGAGATAACGGGACGCTTGCCCTTGTAGTCCTTCAGATACTCGTGAACGATATGGCCGACGATCTCTGCGGCGAGAGCGACCTCAAAGACCTCATCAAAGCCGATCCCCGAGAAAGCCCCGAGCACGTCCTCGATATTGACCTGGTCCTTGAACTGGCCGAAGAACGACGGCGCAGGCAGGGCGATCTTGTACTTGTATTCGGAAAGTTTCTCCAGGGTGTCCGTTACGGCTATCTTTGCATGGTTCGGGCATTCGCGGATGCATTCACCGCAATCGATGCAGCGCTCCTCAACGATCATCGCCTTGCCGTCGCGGACACGGATCGCCTCGACGGGGCACCGTTTGATACAGTTGGTGCATCCTTTGCATTTTTCCGTTTCCAGCGTTACGGAATGGAAATATCGGTTCATGTGTCCTCGTGCCGCCCCTGGTCCCTGAACAACACCTTGGCGTTCAGCGTCGTCCCCACGCCCACTTTCGACTCGATATTGAGGTTATCAGAGCATTGCTTGATGTTGGAAAGACCCATGCCTGCCCCGAACCCCATTTCCCGGATCTCATAGGTCGCTGTCGAATATCCTTCCTTCATGGCGAGATCGATGTCCTCGATACCGGCCCCTACATCTTCCGTCCGTATGGTGATCGCGTCGGGCTCGACATGGACAACGAGCGTCCCCGATGTGGCATGGATCGCTACGTTCATTGCCGCCTCATATATGATGATGGCGATCCGCTTGATGACGTCCTGTCTGAGCCCGAGCTGCTGAAGGGTCTTCTTCACCCGCGACGCACACTCTCCGGCAACAAAGAAATCCTTCTCGCCTATCTTGAACTCAAGAGTAATCTGCGGGGTATACGCTAAGCTGTCAACCATAATGGTTAGTCTCTCCTAACCGGGCTATTGCCTGTTTCCTCTGACGCCCTTCTCGTAAAGCCGGCCGCAACAGTCAAATGTGAGAAGCTGAGTGGTAAAAAGAGGTATCTTGTTCGATTCCGCACTCTTGACAACGGATTCATCGGGCCTGCGTCCTCCGACAAAGAGGACCGCCTTTACGTCCATCACCTGCGCCGCATGAATCACATGGGCATTGGTCAACGATGTGATCAGAAGCGAATGAGGCTTCAGGTAAAGGAGCATCTCACTGATAAGGTCGCAGGCAAAACAAATCCCCACTCCACGGTTGAGACAGTCATCATTTCCGCAGAGAACCTCTGCTTCCAGCAGTTCCTGGGCCTCTTTCAATGTCATGCAAAACCTCGCGTCTCCCGGATGTTCACCGGTGGCGTATTGATACTCGTATCGTGCCTGGGTCCCGTGAGCTGGCAAACCTTACTCGCGATCAACACCAACAAGCTTCACAGCTTAATAATATTGTTTGTTCAATTACGAGATTGAGCACGCTTGTTCAGTATAGTGCATTTCATTTCCGAAGTCAAAAGGACAGTGAAGAAAAAATTGCGGTTACCCTGTCACCCCCCTGGCATCCTGGATCCTTGATTTTCTGCCGAAGGGTATGCCCAGTTTTCTCATGCGGTGACGAAGCGTGCCGGGGTTCATGCCGAGGAGTTCGGCGGCCCCTCCGGGGCCTTCTATCCTGCCCCCCGCCATCTTCAGAATGCGGCTTATATGCTCGGCTTCCACGTCGTGTAGGGCACGGGGGCCATGGTCCCCGTCGGTTGCGAAGGCCGCGCGGCCCCGGGGCGTGCCGGAAACACCGAGGATACCGTCAAACTTGAGGGGTTTCCCGTCGGAAAGAATAAGGGCCCTCTCTACAGCGTTCTCGACCTCCCGGACATTTCCCGGCCAGTCGTACGCCATGAGCGCGTCGATGGCCCCCGGCGCAAGCGCGGGTATGGTATGGCGCACCATCTCCCGGCTCTTTTTGCGAACGAAGTGCTGGACCAGAGCCGGTATGTCGTTCTTTCGCGCCCTCAGGGGGGGTACCTCGATAGGGAATACCTTGATGCGAAAGTAGAGGTCCTCGCGGAAATCACCGTCTTCCACCATCTTCTCAAGGTTCCGGTTCGTCGCTGAAATGATCCTGATGTCGACATGGACGGATTCCGTACCGCCCACTCTTTCTATCTCTTTCTCCTGGAGGACCCGGAGAAGCCTCACCTGGGCGTGGGGCGGGAGCTCGCTGATCTCGTCGAGAAAGATCGTCCCGCCGTGAGCGCGTTCGAAACGCCCCCTCTTGCGTGCCAGCGCCCCCGTGAAGGCCCCCTTCTCGTGGCCGAAAAGCTCGCTGTCTATGAGAGATTCCGGGATCGCCCCACAGTTTACCTTGACGAAAGGCCCGCTATACCGGGGGGACAGGTTGTGAATGGCGTTCGCGATGACCTCCTTGCCCGTTCCCGTCTCGCCGATGATAAGCACGGGGCTGGCAAGGGGTGCCACTTTTCTTACGCTCTCCATTGCTCCCTTGAGGCCGAAATCGGCCCCTACTATCTCGACGGTGTTCTTCCGCAGTTCCTCCCTGAGATACCGGTTGTCGTCGGCAAGCATGTCCTTGAGATCGATCACCTCCCGGAGCCGGCGGCTGTTGGCGACAGCGATCGCGGCCGGTTCGTTCACCAGGGACCACAAACGCATATGATCCTCGGTGAACCGGTGAGAACCTGACACCCTTATCCCGAGGGCACCGATGTACTTGCCGTCAATGATAAGCCTGCCCAGCATTATCGAGCATTCTTCCCACCCGAGGTTCCGCGCCACCCTTCCGAGAATGGGGTCGTCAAAAATGTCTTCGGCGACGCGGACCCGGGGCCGCCGGTGTGCCTCTTCTATCTCCTGGCGCAGTTCGGGTGGCAGGTGCGTTTTGTCCGTCCTTCTCATTCCCCCCGCCTCGTTCGCCGCGGCCGCCACATCCACGGTGCCGATGGCCGGGTCGTAGATAAAAAGATCAAGCTCATCGGCGGGCATGATGTTGCATACATAGAGAAAACATTGATGAAGCGCCTTCTCCAAATCCAGGGTACCACATATCCTCAGGGTCATCTCCCGAAAGAATTCATTCTCATCGGCGTTCATGGTCTCTATCTCCTTCATGTATTCCTATCGCATGCGATAGTATAGACCAGAACTGTCAAATATACCAGTCACTTTCCGTCATATTTAACAGTAATCTGACTGGGTTTGTACAAGTAACTGAATAAACTAGAGAAAAACTTTTGGCACGGAGAATGCTTAATGAGAAACAAGGAAAAACGATGGAATGGGTAGAGATCATACGCCTGAGAACGCAGCCCGATGTCGAACCGTCAGTGATAAAGTGGTTGAAGGATCTGATCCACAGCATCGGCGGAACGCCCGGTCTCAACGAGGCTCGGATTTACACTCATTCGGCCGTCCCCGGAGATGTGAGTCTCCATATAATGTGGAACACCGTTCAGGAGATACTCACAGAAAGCGAAATAGGATTGATGGCTGCCGAGATGCTCAAGAAGTATGGCATCCTCGATCACACCGTTTGGCTCATGAAGGGTATGAACGGCAACAATGCAAACCGGCAGGTGATGGGATGACATCCATGAAATCACTCATCGCATACTACGGCTTTTCAGGAAAAGGAAATGCGAGGCACCGAAAATCCCTCATCTTTCCTTCCCATAACGTGAGTCGGGGGACATGAAGAATGTCCGACCTGATACTGAATAACCTCATGCTCATCCTCATCCTCATGCTCATGCTCATGCTCGCCACCTCCACTATCTGGACCACCTCTATGCCCTCTCTACGCGCGCTATCACACTCCTCATGCTACCGCTACCTCACTCCTCCCCTACCGGCAGACGAAACCACCGCTGCAGGCAAGGATTTCAAATGGTGTACCCGAGGCCATGCCCCCGACTCACAAATTAAATTGCAATTGAGGCTCTGAAGAGTCATCTTCACGATACCATCACCCCCCCCCTTATGCGTTTTTAAATGCCCCCGGCGCCTCCCGGGGGCAACCCTTTTAGAGACCGTTGCAGCCGCTTGAATCGCTTGAATGCTTGAACGTCTCAAAACGCAGGGAACCTCCTGTTTCGCCAGTTTCCTCAGGTTATCTGCGGATCGGTCGATAGTATTCTGAGAAAGATATTGACTCCCTGAGCTTTATTCGATATATTTTTATCGATACGTTTTTATAGATATGAAATTATCCAATCAACAAAACGGAGGTACGCATGACTAACCTGGAGGGCAGGAACGATCTTCCGACTAAGCCCATCCCCGAACCGACGTTGAGAAGGCTCCCGCTTTATTACCAGTACCTGAAGAAAGTGCGCGACCAGCAAAAAGGGGCGTTTATATCCTGCACCCAGATCGGCAATGATCTGAGCATACTTCCCATTCAAGTGCGCAAGGATCTGGGGGTCGCGGAGGCCGTCGGGAAACCGAAGCTCGGGTACAGCATCGACGAGCTAATCTCCATCATCGAGACCTTCCTCGGCTGGAATAATACGAAAGATGCCTATCTCGTCGGTGTAGGCCATCTCGGGACGGCACTCCTCGGGTTCGAACGATTCAAGGAGTACGGCCTCAATATCATAGCCGCTTTCGATATCGACAAGGAGAAGATCGGACATACCATACACGGGGTCAAGGTCTTCCACCTGGGAAAGCTTCACGACATGGTAAAGCGTATGGGTATCAAGATCGGTATCCTCACGGTTCCCGCATCTCCCGCCCAGGATCTGACGGATGAAATGATCAATGCCGGCATACAGGCCATCTGGAACTTCTCGCCTGTCAAGGTGAACGTTCCTCCCGGCATCATCGTCCAGCACGAGAATCTCGCATCATCTCTCGTGGTCCTGGCAAAGAAACTGACAGTGGCAAGAAAAAACCAATCGTAAGGATGGGATGGAATAATGGAGACAATACGAAAATTCGAACGGGTTTGCGAAATCATCGACCACAACCAGCGAAACGCGGCGAGGCTCATACCCATTCTTCAGGCAGTACAGGCGGAGTATCGTTACCTGCCGGAAGAGATACTGACCTTCGTGGCAACATCCCTTGGGATCTCTCCCGCACGGGTGTTCGGGGTGGCAACCTTCTATTCGCTCTTCACCCTGAAACCCAAGGGCAAGTACCTGATACGGGTCTGCAACGGGACGGCATGCCACGTCAAGGGCTCAATGGGCCTTTACGGGGCCATCGTGAGGAAGCTCGGTCTCGCAGAGGGTGAAGATTCCACGTCGGACATGCTCTTCACGGTGGAGACCGTGAATTGCCTCGGTGCCTGCGGTCTTTCGCCCGCCATGGTCGTCAACGAAGAAGTCTATGGTCAGCTTACACCCCAGCGGGTATCGGACATTATCGACGAGATCGTTCTTAAGGAGGCTCAAAATGAATCTGATGCTCACGGGGCTTAACAAGATCAGCAACGATTTTCTCGGCCGCTCTGCGGCCGCCCACCATCGCATCCTCATCTGTGCGGGCACGGGATGTCTGGTGAACGGATCTCTCAAGGTATACGAGGCGTTCGTCAAGACCCTGAAGGAAAGCGGGCTCAACGCCATCGTTGAACTCAAGAACGAGGAAGAGGGTGTATTCGTTTCCCGCACCGGATGCCAGGGATTCTGCCAGATTGGGCCTCTTGTCACCATCCTGCCGGAGAACATATTCTACACGAAGGTTAAACCCGGCGACGTCGCCGAGATAATAGAGGCTACCATCAGGAAGGGGGATGTCGTGGAGAGGCTTCTCTATGTCGAGCCCGATTCTCAGAGAATGTGCCGCACGAAAGACGAGATACCCTTCTACCGCAAACAGCACCGCTTCGTGCTTTCCAACTGCGGGGCCATCGACCCCGAGGACATAGCCGAGTACATTGCGGCCGGCGGGTACCGACAGGCTATACGGGCCTATCTCGAGATGGGTCCCGAGGAGATCTGCCAGCTTGTATTCGCGGCGGGTCTGCGCGGACGGGGAGGCGGCGGTTTTCCCACGGGAAGGAAGTGGGACGTCGCCCGCCGCGAAACGAACCTCAAGAAATATGTCATCTGCAACGGTGACGAGGGAGACCCCGGGGCCTTCATGGATATGGGCATCATGGAAGGCAATCCCCACAGCGTCATCGAGGGCATGATCATAGCCGCCCGCGCCATCGAGGCCGATGAAGGCTTCATCTACGTGCGCGCCGAGTATCCTCTGGCCGTCAAGCGCTTGCGCAAGGCCATCGACGACGCCTACCGCGTCGGCCTTCTCGGCAAGAACCTCTTCGGCACGGAACGCGTATTCAACCTCAACATAATGGAGGGTGCCGGCGCCTTCGTCTGCGGAGAGGAAACGGCCCTCATAGCCTCCATCGAGGGGAAAAGAGGCATGCCCTCACCCAAACCGCCCTTCCCCTCCATCAGCGGCCTCTGGGGGAAACCGACGGTCATCAACAACGTGGAAACGCTGTCGCAGGTACCCCTCGTACTGGCCGCAGGCGCGGAGGGATACCGCAAGATGGGCACCGGGGAATCGCCGGGAACAAAGACCTTCGCCCTCACGGGTCATGTGGCGAATTCGGGTCTCATAGAGATGTCCTTCGGCGCGACATTACGGGAGATCATCTACGGTGTCGCGGGAGGCATGACCTCGGACACGGGCAAGACCGTAAGTGACGGCTTCAAGGCTGTCCAGATAGGCGGTCCCTCAGGCGGCTGCCTTACCCGCGACCATCTCGACCTTCCCATTGACTTCGATTCCTTGAAGACCGTCGGCGCCATGGTCGGCTCCGGCGGCCTCGTCGTTATGAACAAGAACACCTGCATGGTGAGCGTGGCACGTTTCTTCATGCAGTTCACCCAGCACGAGTCCTGCGGCAAATGCGTTCTTTGCCGGGAAGGCACGAAACAGATGCTGTCTCTTCTCGACGATATCATAGAGGGACGGGCTACGATGGAAACCCTCGAGCTCCTCGAAGACCTTGCGGCCGCCGTCCAGAAAGGCTCGCTCTGCGGGCTTGGCAAGACTGCCCCCAACCCGGTGCTTTCCACGATGAAACACTTCCGCGACGAGTATCTCGCACACGTGCGGGACAAACGCTGCCCCACGGGGAAATGCAAGGCCCTCGTGAGGATAACCATAGACGAGGAGCTCTGCAAGGGCTGTACGCTCTGCACAACGAAATGCCCCGTCGGCGCCATAACGGGAGAGAAAGGGAAACCCCACGTCATCGACCAGAACCTGTGCAGAAAATGCTACATATGCGTGGAAGCCTGCAAATTCAAGGCGATCAAAGGAGACTGAGCAATGAACGGCACCGTTGTTTTTATCGATAATAAAGAGATCCCCATCGAGAATGAACAGAACCTTCTGGAGCTTATCAGGAAGGCCAGGATAGATCTGCCCACATTCTGCTATCATTCGGAATTGAGCATATATGGCGCCTGCAGGCTGTGCATGGTGCAGGTGGAGGGCATGGGTCTCGTTCCCGCCTGTTCCACCCCGCCCACCCCCGAGATGAAGGTGAGCACCAACACGGAGGAGATCCGGAAGATGCGCAGGATCATCGTGGAGCTTCTCCTCGCCAACCACAGCCAGAACTGTCCCACCTGTCAGAAGAGCACCACCTGTCAGCTTCAGGCGCTCGCGAGGCGTCTCGGCATCACCAAGGTGCGTTTTAAAAACCAGCTCAGGGAAATGCCCCTCGACGAATCATCGCCGTCTCTTGTCCGGGACCCCAACAAGTGCGTCCTCTGTGGTGACTGCGTGCGTATCTGCTCCGAGGTCCAGTCCGTGGGAGCCATTGATTTCGCTTACAGGGGAGCGCAGACCGTTGTCATCCCCTCTTTCGGAAAGGCCCTCGACCAGGTGGAGTGCGTCAATTGCGGCCAGTGCGCCCGTATCTGCCCCACCGGCGCGCTGACCCCCCGGTCGGAGGTGGATGAGGTCTGGCAAGCCATACATGACCCCTCGAAGGTTGTCGTCGCCCAGGTGGCGCCGGCCGTCAGGGTGGCCATCGGCGAGATGTTCGGCCTGCCTCCCGGCACGACGACGACCGGGCAGATCGCTGCGGCACTCCGGGCCATCGGCTTCAACAAGGTATACGACACATCCTTCACGGCAGACCTTACGGTGCTGGAGGAAAGCAACGAATTCATAACGCGCGTAACCGCCGGCGACAGGATCCCCCAGTTCACATCGTGCTGCCCGGCGTGGGTCAAGTTTGTCGAACAATATTACCCTGAGTTCATCAATCACCTCTCGAGCTGCCGCTCGCCCCAGCAGATGTTCGGCGCCCTCGCGAAAGAGATGCTTGCCAGCGAGCTCGACAAAAAACGCAAGGACATCGTCGTCGTGTCCATCATGCCCTGCACCGCCAAAAAGTTCGAGGCAAAAAGACCGGAATTCGAAAGCGACGGCGTGCGCGAGGTGGACCATGTCCTTACCACCCAGGAATTTGGAAGAATGATCGAAGAGGCTGGCCTCCACTTCAAGGATCTGGGGCCCGAATCCTTCCACCTGCCTTTTGGTTTCAAAACCGGCGCCGGGGTGATATTCGGCAATTCCGGCGGCGTCAGCGAGGCGGTCCTGCGCTACGTCAGCGAGAAACTGACGGCACAGAAACATGATACCTACGAGTTTACCTCCGTCCGTGGCGACGAGGGCATCCGCGAAGCAAAACTTTCCGTCGGGGGCACGGAATTCGCACTCGCCGTTGTGAGCGGCCTCGGCAACGCGAGGCGCATTCTCGAGAGGATACGCTCCGGCGAGGCGCATTACGACTTCGTCGAGGTCATGGCATGCCCCGGCGGCTGCATCGGCGGAGCGGGCCAGCCCGTATTTACCGACCAGGGGGTCAGGCAGAAGAGGACGAAGGGCCTCTATGAGAACGACCGCATGTTGGAGCTTCACAAGTCGCAGGACAACCCCTACATCGCGGAGCTGTACGAGAAGGTGCTCGGCGACGTGGGAAGCCACAAGGCACATGAGCTTCTCCACACCAGCTATCGCACCCGCAAGCGTATATTCGACGAGGACGTGGACATAAGCTCCGGCGGTGATAAGAGCGTCGACGTCAGCGTCTGCTTCGGCACAAGCTGCTTCCTCAAGGGCTCCCAGAAGCTGCTGCGCGACATCCTCGAGCACATTCGCTCCAAGGGGCTGGGCGCAAGGGTCAACGTAAAGGCCTCTTTTTGCTTTGAGAAATGCGACAAAGGACCTACAATTAAAGTGGGCAGCAGGATCATTGAAGGCTGCACAATAGAAAAAGCTGTAGAGGCTATAAAGCGCGAGGGGGTGGACCTCGCCGAAGAGGTAAGGCACAATGCTTGAAATAACAAAACCGCAGATCGTCTTCACCCTGACCGCCCGTTGCCGGGACTGCTATCGGTGCCTGCGCGCCTGTCCCGTCAAGGCGATCCGCATGCAGAACGGCCAGGCGTATGTGGATGAAAAACGCTGCATCTCCTGCGGCACCTGCATCCGTGAATGTCCCCAGCAGGCAAAGACATTCCGCAATGATATCGATGTGGCCCGGCGGCTTATCGACGAGGGGCATTTTGTTGCCGCCAGCATCGCCCCGTCCTTCGCCGCCGTCTTCAACAGGTGGCAGCGCTCGCGGCTTCCCTCGGCCTTGAGGGCCCTTGGCATCCGTTACGTAGGGCAGACATCCCACGGGGCATACCAGATCTCCCTCGAATCCCGGCGTATCGCGGAACAGAACCCGGAACGGCCCCACATAGCAACCGCCTGCCCTGCCTTGATAAACTACATCGAGAAATACCGGCCGCAACTGGTCGAGTACCTCCTGCCCCTCGTATCTCCCATGACAGCCCATGCGAGGCTCCTCAAGGAGAAGCTCGGCAAGGAAACGAAAGTGATCTTCATCGGCCCCTGCGTTGCCAAGAAATCGGAGCTGAACCGGCCCGAGGTCGCCGGGGCGGTGGATTGCGTGCTCACATTCAAGGAACTCAACGCATGGCTCCTGCAGAAGGATATCAACCTGTCCATGTGCGAGGAGAGCAACTTCGACGAAAAACCCGTCCATGAGGCACAGCTCTACCCCCTTCCGGGCGGCCTTATCAAGACGGCGGGCCTTACCGACGACGGGCTCAACCTCAAGCTTCTCCGTGTCGACAGCATACAGGGTGTGCGCGAGCTTCTCAACGGGATCGAAGAGAATTCGGAACATGCCGTCATCGAACCGCTCTTCTGCAGCCAGGGCTGCATCAATGGCCCCGGCGTGGACCCCGACAAGAACCTCTTCGACCGCAGGCGCGACATCATCGAATATAACGCAGAGACACAGGCTGCCTCGATCGTACCCGAGGCGGCGGACTCAGAACTCTTCAAGGCGACATTCGCCGAGGTCGACAGCGGCAGTTCTCCCGGCAGTGTTACCGAGGAGCAGATACAGAAGATCCTTGCCCAGACAGGAAAACAGGACCCCGAACAGCAGCTCAACTGCGGCGCCTGCGGCTACGACAGCTGCCGGGAGAAGGCCATCGCCGTTGCGCTCGGCATGGCCGAACCGGAGATGTGCATCCCCTACATGAGGCGGCTCGCGGAAAGACGCACGGACCAGATATTCAGCACCACGCCCAACGGCGTGCTCATGCTCGACGATGAGCTGAACATCCTCGGCATGAACCCGGCATTCAAGAAATTCTTTTCCTGCAGCGACGTCATCCTGGGACGGCACATATCCTACCTTATGGATCCCGCCCCCTTTGAAAAGCTTATATCGGGGATCACGGAGAACCTGGACATCACCGTCCTGCACCGTCCCTACAATCTTTTGTGCCGGGAACTCCTCTACATGCTCAAGGAAGAGAAGCAGATCGTGGGCATCTTCATCAACATCACGAGTCAGCAGGAACACGAGAAGAAACTCAAGGAGATCCGTTCCCAAACGGTAGAACAGGCAAACGAACTCCTTGAACATCAGATAAAGATGGCGCAGAACATTGCCCAGTTCCTGGGCGAAAGCACCGCCCGCGGTGAGGAACTGGTGAGAAAACTTATGAGTCTGAGCGAGGGCGATGAAAACAATCCTCGATGATCCCAGAAAATATATCGAAGCAGCAAACGCCCAGGCAGCAAAGAAGCCCGGCGGGATATGCGGCGATTACATAACAGAGGAGCGCACGGCCGAGGCAACCACCGTGATCGTGGCCGACGGCATCGGCACGGGGATCAAGGCGCACGTTGCCGCCGTCATGTGCGCCTCCCGGCTCATGGAACTTATCCGCGTGGGCTTCACCCTGCGCGAGGCATGTCATAAAATTGTCGACACAATGCACGCGGCGCGCACAACAGACATTCCCTTCTCGGCCTTTTCCGCCTGCCGCGTCCTCGTGAGCGGCCACGCGACGGTCATATCCTACGAGATCCCCTCTCCCATACTCATCAACAACCGCCTGGCCGCGTACCTGCCGAAACAACGCGTCTTTCCCATGGGTCTCGAAATGGTGGGAGAGGTCAACTGCATGCTCGAGTACGGCGACGGCATTGTCATGGTCAGTGACGGAGTCAGTCAGGCCGGCCTGGGGCAGCAATACCGCATGGGCTGGGGCATCCAGGGGGCATGCGACTTCGTTAACAGCCTCCTTGTCCAGGGCACACAGATGAAAGACATCCCCGGGAGGATCGTTGCCAACGTAAGGGACATCTCGGGGACGACGTACGGAGACGACACCACATGCAGCCTCCTGCTTTGCCGGGAGGCGCAGGTCCTCAACATACTGACGGGGCCCCCCGCAAGAAAATCGAGCGACGCGAAGGTCGTCAAGGAGTTTACGGAGATGAAAGGAGCGAAGATCGTTTGCGGGTCGTCGACAGCCGAGATCGTCGCCCGCAATCTCGGCGTGCCCATCGAGATGAAAAGTATGTCAAACGCATATCATAAGCCGCCGTCTTATGATATAAAAGGTGTGGACTATGCGACGGAGGGTGCGATCACCCTCAACCAGGTTTACAATATCCTGGGGGAGGCACCCGAGAAACTCGAATCTGATTCATCAGTTTCAGATCTCTACAGGTTTTTCCACGCCTCCGATACGATCAACTTCCTCGTTGGAACGGCAGCAAATCCGGGACACGAACATATAGTCTTCAGGCAAATGGGTGTATACCCGAGAGACGTTATCGTCAGGCTCCTCGCGGAGAAACTAAAATCCATGGGGAAACTGGTGAACATCATATATTTGTAGCGGGGCTGGAGACGAGCGGATACCGCCCTCCCCCATATAACAGAAGGAGGAATCATGACAGCTGGAGCACCACTTGACTTTTTCAACGCAGCCGACTATTTCGTGGACCGCAACGTCCGCCAGGGACGGGGCCATAAGACGGCCGTGTACACGGAATACCGGAACTACACCTACAACGACATCCAGAAGATGGCCAACAAGACCGCCAACGCTTTCCGCGAAGTCGGCATAACCGTAGATGACCGGATCCTGGTAATCATGCTCGACGTACCGCAGTTCTATGCCGTCTTCTGGGGTGCCATGAAGATCGGCGCCGTCCCCATCCCCGTCAACACCATGCTGACACCCGAGGATTATGAATACTACCTCAACGACAGCCGGGCAAAGGTGCTCGTCGTTTCGGAGCAGCTCCTGCCCATCCTTGGAAAGATCAAAGGCGACCTTCTCTATCTTCGCGACCTCGTCGTGATATCCGAGACCCAGGGCGCGCACATCCCCTTCAAACAGAAATACCGCCACGCTCCCAACACGGTAAAGACGGAGTTCACAACGAAGGATGACGTCGGCTTCTGGCTCTACAGTTCCGGCTCAACGGGTTCTCCCAAAGGCGCCATCCACTCCCAGTATGACATGGTGGTCACTTCGGAGTCCTTCGCCAAGGGTATCCTCGACATAACCGAGGATGATATTGTCTTTTCGGCCGCACGGCTGTTTTTCTCCTACGGTCTCGGGAACGCCATGTATTTCCCCATGTCCGTAGGCGCCTCAGCTGTTCTCAATGCCCATGCTCCTTCGCCTGAGAACGTATTCAAGCATCTCGAGAAGTTCCGTCCCACCATTTTCTTCGGCGTGCCGACGCTTTACGGGCAGATGCTTGAGTATAAGGCCAAGGAGGACAAGGGAAAGGGGGCCAAGAAGACCGGCCCCAACGACCAGCATGAGCTTTCATCGGTGCGCGTCTGCGTATCCGCCGGTGAGGCGCTGCCCACGGACATCTTCGAGCGCTGGAAAAAACGCTTCGGCATCGAGATCATCGACGGCATCGGATCCACGGAGATGCTTCACATATTCCTCTCCAACCGCCCCGGCGACATCAAGCCGGGATCCACGGGAAAGCCTGTCCCCGGCTACGAGCTGAGACTCGTTGACGAGAACGGCCAGGAAGTCCCCCGGGGAGAGATAGGCACGCTGCACGTCAAGGGCGACAGCGCCGCGCAGCAGTACTGGCGCAAGCGCGAAAAGACGCGGGTCACGATGCAGGGCGAATGGGTCAACACGGGTGACAAGTACTACGTCGACGAAGAGGGCTACTACTGGTGCGCCGGCCGCGCCGACGACATGCTCAAGGTCGGCGGCATCTGGGTCTCCCCCATCGAAGTGGAGAACTGCCTCAGCCAGCACCCGGCTGTTTTCGAATGCGCCGTCGTCGGCGCTCCAGACGCGAAAGGTCTCATCAAACCCAAGGCCTTTGTCATGGTGAGGGAAGGATACGAGAAGACCGAGGAACTTAAGGAAGAATTGAAGAAATGGGTCCTCGACAGGCAGGCGAAGTTCAAATACCCCCGTTGGATCGAATTCGTCGATGAGCTTCCGAAGAGCGCAACGGGCAAGATCCAGAGATTCAGACTGAGGTAGGAACCGTTCCAAGTCCCCCGTTTCGGGTTTCAGGAAAATAACAGCAAGACCCTCCCCATCTGTATGATGGGGAGGGTCGCTTTGACCCGCGGGCCGCCTGGACTTTTCGCTTGAATAACAGGGGTGGCCGGGGTATAAACTACAAAGCAGCCATTCCAGACGAAGTGAAAGTGATTGGTCCCGGGGTCGTCATCATGGATCCAGAAGAGCAGAGGACCGACGCCGTACATATGGTTTATCCGGAACAGGGAGTTGTGCCCTGTTCCTTAAATCAAAGAAAGAGGGTTGAGAGATGACCAGAGCATTTTTCATTGCGGCGATCGTCTTCATGTTTATCCTGTCATTCCATTGCGCGGCGGACGCGGGACCCGCAAAGACCGGCGCCGTCTCCAAACAACAGACCTGCGTGAGTTGCCACAGTGAATTCTCGTCGATTTTGCCAACGACGCATCCCCGCGTTGCAGGGAAGGACATCAAGACATGCACACCCTGCCATGTTCCCGACCCTCAAAACAAGGCAAAACCGAGACCCTACTCAGCGAAGCTCCATCTCTCTCACATGCAGCCGGGCAACGAACTGGACTGCCTTGCGTGCCACACCTGGAAGCCGGGGAAGGCCTTTGGCGTAAAAGGAGCGAAGAAGCCTTCCGGCGTTCTTTCGCGGGAGAACATGGATCAGACAAAGAAGATCTTTGCCTCCTGGGCCGCATCGAAGTATCTCGATGCCCACCACGGCAAGAAGAACGTGACCTGCTCCGGGTGCCACGAAAAATTACCCGAGCCCGGCGACTCCGTTGAGAACGACCGATGCCTCATCTGCCATGGCGATATGGAAAAACTCGCCAGGAAGACGGAACCCAAGAATTTTCCCGACAGGAATCCCCACAAATCCCATCTCGGCACCATAAATTGCACCGTGTGCCATAAGGCGCACGAAGCATCGAAGACCTACTGTCTAGAATGTCACAAGAATTTCGAGATGAAAATACCCTTCGGCGGAAATTCGACGGGCACGAAAGCGGCCGCAGGCAAAAAAGCACAGTAAGGGGGTGCAGCATGTTTGGCCTTGGTATGCCGGAACTCATTATCATCATGGTGATCGCCCTTATGGTCTTCGGCGCCGGGAGGCTTTCCGAGATCGGAGGCGCCATAGGCAAAGGGATCAAGAGCTTCAAACGGTCCGTCAATGAGCCCTATTCCACCGGGATTGCCGAAAAGGGTGGGGCGGGGAAAGAGAAAACGCCCTGATACCTATGGCGAGAGTATTTTATTTGGTCGTTGTTGTTCTTCTTCTGGGCTTTGGAACCCTCGCGTGCGCCGGGAATGAAAGAACGGCAAGCGTGCTTCCCGAAAGAACCATGGAATTCACCAATCCTTTGCAGACAATAAACGTGGCCGTGGGCGAGACCTTTTCCATCGTTCTCGAATCAAATGCAACGACGGGTTACACCTGGCAAAAGCAAGAACAGCCCCGGGACAGCTTCGTCATATTCATGGGCGGCACATACATGGCACCCCGGACAAATCTCGCCGGGGCAGGAGGCCGGCAGCGCCTCGTCTTCAAGGCCGGGGCACCGGGAACAGAAAAACTGGCCTTTCATTACCTGCGCCCATGGGAAAAAGATACCGAACCGGCGAGAAGCGTCGTCTTCACCGTAGTGGTACGGTGAAGACAGTTGGAACCGTTAGAATAGTTGGAGCCGTTGGAACGGCAAAGACGAAGAAACCAGACGAGGTCCGCCTGTTGACCGTGGAGGCTATCGGTCTTCAACGGTTCCAACGGCTCCAACTATTCCAACGGTTCCAACGATTATTTCAGTTTCTTTATCTCTTCATCCAGTTTTCTGTATCGTTCATCGAAGAATTTCTTTGCCGTTTCGCGGTCATTTTCCCGGCGTTCTTCCGTGAAACCGGGAAAACCATAAAGGTTATCGATGAACTTAAGGACCTCGGGAATGACCTGCTGCGCCTTTTCATCCTTCTCGGTCGCCAGGGAAAGTTTCCCCTGCAATGTTACCCAGACGGAAAAGAGCGACGTCCTCTTCCCCTGATATTCTTTGTCGCCAAGCTTCGCCCGCGCGTCCGCCTTCATGACAGGGCCTGTTGATTCCCAGAGCGTTTTGACCCTTTGACCCGGCGTGCCTTCCTCGGGAACCGTAAAGCTCCCCGCTTTCGCCTGGCGGACCTGGGGCTCCGCCTTTGAACCGGGATGTCCGAACCCCTCCTCCCTCGAGCCTTTACAGCCCGGCTGAGCGAAGAGCATACAGGCAGCGACAACTATGCAGCCGATATCGAAAACCCTGGTCATTATCTTCATGGCGCCTCCTCGATAGAACTCCTTGTTCAAATGTCAAATACCGAATATAGCATTGGGTCTGCAACATTGCAATACGCACCTGGCGCCGCTCGAAGCTCATGTCGCGAAAAGCTTTCTTTTTGTTGTTGCCATGACTGTCCGCACTGGTATAAGATAGAACAAATCAGACAATGAATAACAAGTATCTTTTAGCGCTGGCAGCATAAGGCAGTTGAGAGATTACATCATCGAACGGTTTTCATAACTGACCAGGAAATGCGCTGTCGTCATCCATATAAAGGCTTCGCCGCTGCTATCATCATGGCAGCACTTCTTATCGCGCCGTCCGCCACGCGCGGCGATTCGTCATCATTGATTGGGGGAAGGAGCCCCCTGTCATTTGAGGATCCGATAGCAGGACAACTCCCCCTCGTCACCGGTCCGGAGACACTCCGTGAATTCTGTGAAAAATGGTCTGCCATTCTGGGAGGCAACGCCCCCATCCCGGCGGACCCCCGGGACCTCGTCTCGGGCGTGCGCATCGCCGCCGGCCTTGTCCTTTTCCTTTTATTCTGGATCTGGATACTCATCAGACACTCAAGACGGCGCAGGAAGCAATTGAAGGGAATGAGCGAGCGCTACCGCCTCCTCGTCGAGAACACCTCGGAAGGTATCATGGTCATCGCCGCCGGGAAGGTGACCATGATGAACGAGCGGGCGTCACAAATCACCGGCTTCTCCCTTCACGAACTCACCCCCCGCGTCCTTTCCGAGGTCACAGGCTCTCAGGACCGGGACACCATAAGGGAAGCCCATCGCAGGATCATGAGGTCCGAGGTCAAAAACCTTCGCCTCCCCATAAGGATAACGTGCAAGAACGGCGACACGAAATGGGTACTCAACAGCTGGGTCGGCATCACGTGGAAAAAGATCCCGGGCATCCTGTGCATCTTCTCGGACATCACGGAAATCAAGAAGATGGAGCAGCAATTCCTCCAGGCCCAGAAGATGGAGGCCATCGGGCAGCTCGCAGGGGGGATCGCCCACGATTTCAACAATATCCTCACCGCCATAAGCGGGTACGGAAACCTGCTCAGGATCAGGACCGACAACGACCCGGCGCTCAACAGATACGCCCGCAACATCCTTGCGTGCTCCAATCGTGCCGCAAATCTCGTAAAGGGGCTTCTTGCCTTCAGCAAAAAACAGGTGAACGATCCCCGACCGACGGACCTCCACGACATTATCAAGGGCGCCGAGAAAATGCTGCGCCGTATCATAGGAGAGCATATAGAATTTTCCGTCATCTTCTCGAAGACAAGCCCCGTCATCCTCGCTGACAGCAATCAGATAATCCAGGTACTCATGAATCTGGCAACGAACGCCCGCGATGCCATGCCAAAAGGCGGCAAGGTAACCATACGGACCGAGACGCTCGAAAATACTGACGAACCCCTGCCCGGTGAGAATGGCGAAGCAAAGCATGGCCATTACGCCCTGCTGGCCTTCGAGGACACCGGCGAAGGCATGGACGAATCAATGGTGGACAAGATCTTCGACCCCGTCTTCACGACGAAGGAACCGGGGAAGGGAAGCGGCCTCGGGCTGGCTACCATATACGGGATCGTGAAACAGCAGAATGGATTCATCTCGGTACAGACGAATCTCGGCACCGGAACCACCTTCAACATCTATCTGCCACTCGTCGATATCACCGTCCACACCCGGGAGGCGATACGGCTGGCGGAGCATCTCAGGGGCACGGAAACGATCCTCGTCTGCGAGGACGAGACGGACATCAGGAACTTCATCAGGGAAACCCTCGAATCCAACGGATATACCGTCATCGAGGCAAAGGACGGCGAAGAGGGGATAGATACCTTCCGTCGCTACAAGGACAGGGTGGCCCTCGTCCTCCTCGACGTGATGATGCCGAAGAAGAGCGGGAAGGACGTCTATGACGCCATAGTCGAACTGGACCCGGAGGTAAAAACGATCTTCATGACGGGATACTCGACGGACAGCCTGGACAGACAGGGTTTCGGCGATTCCATCACCCCCTGCATATTCAAACCCATCGAAACCGACATGCTCCTCACCGAGATACGAAGGAAATTGGACGAGGAAGGAACAGTCGCAGGTCTCACGTCACAGGCCACAGGCAAAGACTAAAAGACGAAAACGGGATTACCGGCGTAATTTCTTACCTTTAGACTTGCGACCTGAGACTTGTGACCTGCGACTGCCTTGAGCCTGTTACCTGTGACCTGCGACTGTCTTTATCAGTTCCAGTATGACATAGTTCGCCGCTATGAGGCCGAAAATGGCCGGGAGGGTTGGCAGGCTGGGCAGGGATTCTCTCGCTCTGCCCCTGACGTATGTGCCCGAGGTTTCACGACAGGCGGGAGGGCCGTCCGGATGGGGCCGAAGGGGCGTTTCCGTTGAATAGACCACGGGGATGTCCGTCGTCACGTTCCGGTTTCGCAGGTAGCGCCTGAGCGTTCGGGCAAGAGGGCACACCTGCGTCCCGGTGAGAACCCCGAGACGCACCTTCATGGGGTCCGTCTTTCCGGCTGCTCCCAACGCCGAGATGACCGGCAGGGAGCGGCCGACACATTGGCTGATAAGCTCCGCCTTTGGATTCATGCTATCTATGGCATCGATGACGAAGGCGAGGTCCCCGCCGAGAATATCCTCGGCGGTATCCTCATGGAAGAAGACATGGCGGCCGTCGAGGCGCGCATCGGGGTTCACCTGCCGAAGGCGGCCTTCCGCCGCGTCCACCTTCCGTTCGCCCGCATTCGTCACGAGGGCGATGACCTGTCTGTTCACGTCGGTGGTTTTTATGATATCACAGTCGACGAGCCGTATCCCTCCCACACCCGCCCGGCACAGGGCCTCGGCGGCGTAGGAGCCGACACCTCCCAACCCCACGACGGCGACGGTACTTTCCTGAAGAAGG
>Ga0351950_1019_pt1 | contig 34972 bp, 34 predicted proteins | sample BONcelT113001H13_FD_206835 | JGI IMG/M metagenome (GOLD analysis project Ga0351950, IMG submission 206835) | Enriched cells from coal bed in the Powder River Basin, Montana, United States - BONCAT cells T11 rep3 HSBNCT.T11.300.1.H13 ...
GTCTGCGAAGGCCTCTTCCATGGTGACGAGCGTTGTGTATCTCTTCAGGGTTTCGCACAGGAGATGTTCATCGAAGGGTTTCAGGAGAAACACGTCGACAACACCCGCGTTCGTGCCCTTGTCCTTCAGTGTTTCCGCAATTCGCAGCGACTTGTGCGTCATATAGCCCGTGGAGATGAAACAGACCTCGGTTCCCTTCACTACCTCATGAAACCCTTTCTCCAGGGAGATCTCGTTTCCGCCCGAATAGATGTCCGGCAGAGGCTTGCCGTCGAGCCTCAAGTATTTGGGCTTCTTCACAGCGATCGAATGATCGACGAACTCTCCAAGGGTCACTGTGTCGGCGGGAGAGAAGAGCATGAGGTTGGGAAGCACCCGCATGATGGCAAGATCTTCGAGGCAGTGGTGGGTAGGCCCCGTGAAATCGTAGCTCAGTCCCGCCCCGACGCCTATGAGATTAACGTTGATGTCCCGGGTGTGGGACAGCAGGGATAAGTTGATCCGGATCTGTTCATAGGCCCTCATGGTGATGAACGGCGCGATGCCATAGGCGTAAACGACGAACCCTTCAAGTGCCAGCCCCGTCGAGATGTTGACCAGGTTCTGCTCCGCGATGCCGACGTTGATGAACCTGTCCTTGAAAGTGTCCTTCAGTTTGTCGAGGACGGGCGAACCGAAGTCAGCCGACAGAAAGAGGATATCCCTATTGTCGAACATCCGTCTGTAAAGCTCTTCGATCAAGAAGTCCCGCATTACTGCCGGTTGCCGTAATGTCATCTCTTCTCCTCAAGCAATGCGTCTATCTCTTCCCCTTTGACCGCCTTGATGTGGCAGAGGGGATCGACTTCAAGCTTCGGTATTCCTCTTCCCTTCACCGTGTTGGCGATCAGCACCTTTGGCCGGTCTGTCCGGTCCTTCTTAAAGGCCCGTAATGCCCTGTGTAACTGGTCCATATCGTGGCCGTCCACGATCTTTGTTTTCCAGCCGAAGGCCCTGAACTTCCTGTCAAGGGGCTCCAGGTTCAGGATGTCCTTGCAGTAGCCGAGCATGGACAACCTGTTATTGTCGATGATCAGCACGAGGTTGCCCAAACCGTGGTGCCCGGCGAACATGATAGCCTCCCATACGGAACCCTCGTACAACTCACCGTCTCCGGACACAACAAAGACCCGTTCTCCCTGGTTCTTCATCTTCAATGCCGCAGAAACCCCGCAGGCCACTCCAAGACCATGCCCGAGTGAGCCGTTCACTGTCTCAAAACCGGGTATGCTGCTGTCCGGTATGTCGTTGAGGAGCCCGCCCTGCTTGCAGACGCTGCCAAGCTCATCCATGGGGAAATATCCCAGGTCGGCGAGGATGGGATACAGTGAGACCGCCCCGTGGGACTTGCTTATGATCAGCCTGTCCCTGTGGTCCCAATAGACGTTTTTCTCGTCGTAGGCAATGATCCCTCCATAATAGAGAATGACGAAGATCTCTATGCATGAGAGCGATGACGCCAGCCTGGTCCCCTGCGCCGCCTTGTGTATCTTCAAGGTTTCACGCCAGACCCAGCGTGCCTTTTCGTTCAGCAGCGATATATCCGTTGGTCTGCTCGTCATATACCCTCCATTCCCGGTGACCATCAACGGTTTAAGGTTTTTCTGTACCAGTCGATTGTCCTGGCAATCCCGTCCTCCACATCGGTTTTTGCCCTGAATCCCAGCAATTTCTCCGCCATGGAGACATCGATGAGCCTGATCGGTATCATGGACGGCTTGGTGGCGTCATATTCAACCTTCGCGTCGTGATAGCCGTCGGCCTTAAGGGCCATGCCGAGTATCTCCTTCACTGAATATCCTTTTCCGAGGCCGACATTAACGGGGTTGAAGGTGTCGATCTTTTCCATGGCAAGAATCACTGCATCGACAAAATCATCGATGTAGATGAGATCCCTCACGTCCTCCCCGGACCCCCACACCTGTATCGGGTCGTGCCTTTCCACCACCTTGCGCAGTGTCGCGGCCATCACGTGGGATGTGGCGAAATCGAAATCGTCGTAGGGGCCATAGATGTTCGAAGGCCTGATCACGACCGTCTTCATGGGTTTTTTCAGTTTTTCGGCATAGAGCCTGCAAAGTATCTCCGTGTATCTTTTCATCCACCCAACGCCGAAGTAGGTCTCGTAAGGGTCGCCGTCAAACATCTCTTCCTCTCTCACGTACCTTTCTCCCGACGGGGGATAGGCGGCGTTGCTGCTCAGGAAAACGAACCTCTCCACTCCCGCCGTATATGATGCCTCAAGAAGGCGGGTGTTCATTATGATGTTGGGGGTCACATGAACGAGGGGTGTCGACGCGATCACCGCCGCCCCGGACGTGTTCGCCGCGCACATGATGACGTAATTCATTCCCTCCACTGCCGCGGCGCAGTCCTTCGCGTCCCGGAGATCGCACCGCAGGTACTCGATCCTTCCGTCCTCGATGACAGGAGGCTTCCTGTGCAGCGTTGCTCTTACGCGGGCGCCCAGGGAAAGGAACCTGTTGATGAGGTTCACTCCCACAAATCCTGCACCTCCGGCTATCAACACTCGTTTGTTCTCGAACATGCTCATTTCCCTTCGTCCCTCCTTGACAGTACAGGATTCTTTACGGGCCACCATATATTGAGCTTAGGGTCGTTCCACAGCAGGGTGAACTGGCCGGCCCTATTGTAGTAGGTGTTCTGCTTGTAGTGAAAGACGGCCTGTTCGCTTAGCACCACGTGACCGTTTCCGAATTTGGGGGGGATCAGCACCTGCTGTCTGTTATTCTCGGACAGCGTGAACGATGTCCATTTGCCGAACTGTGCCGAGCTCTCATCCCAATTCACCACCACGAGATAAAACTTCCCCTGAAGGCAGGATACCAGTTTCCAGGTCTCGCCGTCGCCGTGTATGCCGCGAAGGACATGCCGGGAAGAGATGGATATGTCGTCCTGAATGAACTCGACGGCTATCCCGGATCTCTTGTATAGGTCTTCATTGTAAAGCTCCACATAGGTGCCCCTGAAGTCCTCAAATACGGTAGGTGGTACTATGAGCAGCACGCCATGAAGCTCTGTCTTTCTTACGTCCATGGTTTTTGTCCTTCCTTCCTCACAAGCTGCAGACGCAGTACGCCGCGGGCGCGACCGCCCAGGGGATGGACTGCAGCTTCAGGCGATGCTTCCTGATGAACCGGTCAACCGCCAGGGTCTCGCCCGGCCACTCCTGAATTGCGTATTCGTCAAAGGCGATAATGCCGCCCGGAACCATGTAGTCCATGATCGACTCCAGAACGACCGAGGTGGGCCTGTAAAGGTCCAGGTCCATCAATACGAATCGAAAACGGACGCCGGGGTTTTCTTTCACGAACCGGGGGAAAGTCTCCGAGACGTCGCCTTGAATGATATGCATACGTCCGCCGATGGTCGTGTTGGTGTTCTTGTGCCAATTCAGGTCCTCGAAGAACATCTCGGGGTCCTGCCGGAACCCCCCGATCTTCCTCTGTCCGGTTTCAATGAGGGTGTTGTCCTCCGAAGCCAGTTCCGTTATGCCCGTGAAGATGTCAAATCCGTAAAGGTGGCTGGAAGAGGCTCCATCCCTTTCAAAACTGGGGCGATTGAATATCTCGATAAGCCGCGACAGAAAGTAGAAGGTCGAACCGTTATAGACACCAAACTCCGCCACCGACCCCGGCAGTTCCAGTGTCTTCTTGTATAGTTCAAATATTGCAAGGTGTCGTTCCAGATGTGACCGGTACAGGAATCCGGCATACTTCGATACTTCAAAGAAAAAGTCTCTTTCCCGCCCCTTATCGTCAATTATTTTCATAGTCTTGCTCCTCGCGACAGATGCTCCTCGTCAGATGGATTCCATTCATTGAAGAACTCCCGTTGATGTCAAGTGTTGGCGGCGGATTCATGGACAGTCTCATACCGGTCCCTTTCTTTCTATAGAACTTGCGGCAAACTTCTAAAGATGTTGCGGTAGTGGTCAAGAGACACGTACCTGTTAAAGACCGGCCTTACCAGGAGATCGATGACTCCGCCGAACTCCTTTGGTATGAGAGAATGCTTCAAGGCAAACTCCAGCAATTCGATCGCACAGTCATTGAGGCTGAAGAGCTCAAAGAGACAGACCGTCTTGATGATCCTGGCGGGTTGAGCCTCCGTGATCGTTCTGGCTGTCGCCACGGAGTCGACTACATACAGCGCATCCCCGGCCACGATCTGCCCATAATGAGAGCCGTCCGCAACCAATGTATCAAGGGGGGGCAGGGAGGAGCGTGCCAGACGAACAGTCTCCAGGTCGTACAGCGTAAAACCGTGACTCCTGAGAAAGGAGTCCACATCGGCGAATAGCGGTCTCTGGAGATGGTAGGGGTAAAAAGCGACTTCAACCATGACGGCGATGACGCTCTTGTCCAGCATGGTGGAGCTGCCCTCGAGTATTTCGAGTTCCATTCCTTCCGTATCAAGCTTCATGACGTCAACACTGGCTATGCCGTTGTCAACGCAGAATGAGTCGAAATCGACGGTGTCAAAAGTGTCGGTTCTCACCTTTTCAAACATGTGCGCGTTGGGAAAGCGGTTCCAGAAATCCATGTCAAAGGGGATTGTCGATGAACTGTAAGGCCAGCGCGTTATGGTGATGGTCTTACGCTCTCTATCCTTTCCCAGGGCAACGGGATAGAATTTTTTGTTCGGTGTCTGAGGGCATTTTTTGAATTCATCGGGATTCGGTTCGAATCCTATAAACTGGAATTGATTGAGAAATACCTCCCAGTAGCCGGGACAGCCCAGCGACGCCCCAACATCAACGACTGTCAATGGCGTGTTCGCCAGATAGCCTGATTGGACGACGGCCCTGGTAAATCGTGGATCCGGATTGATTTTAGGAAACATGTCGGGCTTTCTCCTTATTCCTCAAAGTAGTTCTTCCGCGCCAAAAACTCATTCGCGTTGGCGGTGTACCACTGCCAGGTTCTTTGCAGTCCCTCAAGGAGCGATGTCGTGGGATCGTAGTCCAGCATTTCCCTGGCGAGACTGATATCCATGACCCGCTTGGGGAAGCCGGAGGACCTGGTATCGTCAAAGCGATATTCGAAGGGAATGAACGAGTTGAGCGTCTGGACGAGTTCGCGGATCGTGTACCCCTGTCCGCTTCCTAAATTGACGTAACGCCCCTGCGTGCCGTGATACAGCGCAAGGATGACCCCTTCCGCCACGTCCCTGCTGTACGCGAAATCCCGTATAGCCGATCCGTCTCCCCATACCACGAGAGGGTTCTCGCCACGATGTATACGGTGCATCAGGGTGGGGATGACCATGGCGTTTTTCGGATCGAAATTGTCGCCCGGCCCGTAGACGTTGCAGGGCCTGACGACGGCGAAATTCTCAAGACCGTACTGGATCCGGTAGGCCTCTATCTGCATCTCCGCCATCCGCTTTGCCCATCCCGGGAACATATCCATCGGCGGTTCCGTTTCCAGTGTGGCGGACTCTCTGAAGACGTCGGAGCTCGCATAGGCCCCTATCGAACTCGTGTAGACGACCTTCTGCACGTTGTTCAGGCGGCAGGCCTCGAGGACGTTGGCGTTGAACATCAACAGGGGGACGAAGAAGCTCGCGGGCTTCTTCACCGTGACATCGATGGACCCCTTGATGCCGGCCACATGGAAGACGAAGTCCGTGTCCTTGGTGATCTTCCTGCAGAAGGCAAAGTCCGTGAGATCGCCGTAGACATGTTCCGCCCTGTCGTTCACGTGCAGGTGGTCCAGTGACACGATCCTTACGTGGGCGCCAGCGGCGCAGAGTAGGTCCACAACTTCTCTCCCGATCAGGCCCGTGCCTCCGGTAACGACGGCGCTTTTCCCTGAAAAGCTTCTCAGTACCTCATCCTTGATCAAAGCTATACCTCCTGATGTCTATTCGACCGTAAAGTATGATACGCGGGAAGCAGGTCGAAAACGTTTCAACTTGACGTTGTTCAGCCCGAAGACCTCATTCAATGCCACAGTCTCGCCGGGCGAATCATGGTCGTTCAGCTCATCGAACCCAAGGACGCTTCCTTTTATCAGATGGGGTTTTATCAACTCCAGGCACTTCTTTGTGGGCTCGTAAAGATCGAAATCGAAGTATGCCAGGGCAACGATCGTCTCCGGAAAGTCCTTGAGGTACTTTTTCAACTTCAGCGTTGCATCTCCTGCGATAGTTTCGAATCTTCTTATGTGCGCAAGAGGGTTGTCGTTTTCCTGAAACTCCAGAACCTTATCCAGATAATCCTTGTAGTTCTCTGTTACAGAGAGGTTGCCTTTCTTCATCAGACCCGATTTGCCATCTTTCGGGTGGACGACGGGAAAGCCTTCAAAGGTGTCGAACACAATGATCTTTCTGTGGCGGTTGAATGTATCGTATATTCCGCGCATGGCGGCAAAAAGGGACGCGTTTTGACCCCAGCGGGTCCCGAACTCTATGACTACTCCCGGTATATCGACGATCTGTGTGTAGATATGATGGAGAAAGAGGATGCGTGACAGGAGCTTTGAATTCAGGAATAGACCCAGATTGGAGATGATCTCGTCGTCGGGGACAGGGCATTGCCTTAATAGACCCAACAACTGTCTCCTTGCCGTCTGCTCGTTCTCGCTTTCATATACGACGTTGCCAAACCTGGATTTTCTCATTTCATACGCTCCTGATGTTGTGCCTGATCACCAATGCGGGAATCGGCTTCGTCTTTTCATAAGTTATCACCCAGGCCCAGTACTTTCGGAGCTGTCCGAGGAAATCATAAGGATCGAGCCTGTACAGGTATCGGCCCCGGGGATCTTTGAAACCCGTCAACTGGATGGGCTTGGCGGATTTGCGCCTGACCAGGTCCTGTGCCATCATCTCCGGGCTGGGGATAAGATCGGCTGCATTCCGCAGTGCCTCCTCCAGGGAAGTGTAGGTCGGCCTGCCGTCAGGGCTATCCAGCGAGATCTCGTCGGCGGGGACATGAACGACTTCGGGTGTCGCGAGACCATCAATTGCGGCAAGGTCGTCCGGGTCGATTTCGAATTGGCCCGCCGCCGCGTTTTCTCTAATGTGCCCTGCATCGGATGCCTTGGTCAGGGCTATTACGTTCGGTTTGGATACGAGCCATCTCAGCGCCAACTGAAAGACGCTCTTTTGATATTTCTCCGCCATTGCCTTCAGATATTGGAGAGAGGCCTCTGCCATGGGCAGGTTACCTTGCCCCAATGGACTGTAAGCGATCATGGTGATGCGGTTCTGCCGGCAGTATGGCAGCATTTCAGTTTCCGGCGAACGATCGACAAGGTTGTATTCCACCTGGTTTGACACAATTCCGGGTGGGAGCAGGCTCCGTATCTCCTGCATGTCTTCCGTGGTAAAGTTGCTTACACCCACATGACGGACCTTTCCGTCGGTTAAAAGGCGGGTGAGGGCCTCCGCCACCGGTTCCACGGGTATGAGCGGATTGGGGAAATGAACCTGATACAGGTCGATATGGTCCGTATCCAGTCTGCGCAGGCTCTCCTCCGCCGCAGCCAAAACGGCGGAGCAGGTATCGCCACCCCGCGGGTTGAATTTGGTGGCCAGAACAACCTTATCACGTATGCCCTTGACAGCTCTGCCAACCAGTTCTTCTGATAATCCGCCGCCGTACATGTCGGCTGTATCAATGAGGTTCATTCCCAACTCTATCCCGATCCTCCATCCCTTGATCCTCTCCCTGGCCGCGTCGTCGTCGTACCGTGCGTACGACCCGACATGGGTCGCACCCTGACCGATTGCGGATACTTTCAGATCTGTGGAACCAAGGGTTTTGTATAGCATCACTGTAGACTTTCACTCCTGCTAAGTTCGGATAAGTTGTCTCTTCTGCAGGCGCCGGGGGTCAGTCTTTCCACTTCGGCAACCTCGGAAGGCATGATCTCATCCAGCCTGCATATGCGGTCTTCCGATACGCCCAGCGATCGCAGATGGGAATAGACTCTGTTGGCATAGCGGGTCAAGGGGATGAGAAAGCATGCCTCGGGCACGGCTTCGACATTTTCTCTGGAACGCTCTCTGATCTGAAAACCAAGGTAGGGCAATCCGGCTTTGGAGCCATCGATATCCATGACGCCTGCAATGTGGACACCGGCAAGAAAGATCTCCGACATGGCCTGGAATTCAGCATCGTCCATACACGGTGTTACAATGACCGGGCAGGCCCCGAGTTTGATGCGCTCAAATACTTTTCTGTTGCGGGTATGATCGTTTCTCACATGCTCAAAGACCATCGGGGGAATGCCCATGACCTGGTTGCAGTGGCGACAGGCCATCTTGAATATGCCGAGGATGCGTTGCTTGAAACGGCTGTATGCGCTGACTGCCCCGCAGTGCGGGCATTCGATGGTAAGCCTGTAGGCCCCGTTGTCTTCGTGGGAGCTTTTCAGGCACCTTCCGAAATGATCGTTCAAAATGGTGGCCCTGGTGACCTCTTTTTTTAGCTGAAACCAATCTGTATGGTTCATGGAACTGATGTTGGGCGGTCTGTTGATACAGGTATCGAGAAGCTCCAGTTGGCGTTCCGTCGAAAGATCTCCCTTCACGACCTCCTGCTCCCACAGGACCGAGCCCGGGTATGGGCGGACATACCCCATGGTGAGGTGATAGTCTTGATGATCTTTCCAGAAGGACAGTGTCTCCATACCGGTCTTCAATGTCTCGGCAGGATCGCCAAAGATGAAATAGCCCTGTATCCCGATACCGGCTTTCCGGGTCAGGGTCATTGCCCGTTCGATCTGCCCGGGGTTGACATGCTTGTTCATGCTTCGAAGCACCTTCTCGCTCATACTCTCAAAGCCGTAGCTGACAAGAAAGCACCCCGCATCCTTGAGCCGTGCCAGCAGTTCTTCATCGATGGAGTCCACCCGTAACTGGCACATCCATTGAACGGGACGCGACAATCGTTTCAGCCGGTCGCATATCTCGAAAAGGCGCTCTCTCTTGAGTGAAAGGAGCTCGTCGAAGATAGCCAGATTGTGGACATCGTATTTGTTAACCACGTACTCGGCCTCGGCGATAAAATCGTCTACGGGACGAGTGCGGTAATATTGACCCAGCGGGTGATAACAAAAGGTACACGAAAAGGGGCAGCCTCTGCTTGAGATTATGGGATAGAACCTGGGCTCGTCATTCACATACAGGTAAAGGTTGTCGTTGGGGCCCTGGCGGGACAGGTATGTTTGGATGTCAAATCCCTCCACGTCCGGCCATACACATTGTTCCAGGTTCAGGATAGGCGGCCTGGGTTCTGTCAGTACCAAGGGACCCCCGTCGGTACGGTAACCGATCCCTTTGACAGTCCTGCAGTCACGGCAATTATTGTCGAGGGCATCGATCAGGTCCACAATTGTGACTTCTCCTTCTCCCAGGACCATGTAGTCGGGCTTAAGATGATCGTACATCATGTGCGGAGATGCCGTGACCACGCCTCCGCCGACGATGACCTTTGTCGTCGAATCGATGTCCCTTGCAGAATCGACAATCTCCCTGATGGATCTATAATGTGCCGACAATCCTCCCGTGAGCAGGTACCTGTAAGACCGTCCTTTTAGCATCTGAGCCAGCACCTCGCCGACGCTCCCGCCATGATGGTTCAGGTTGATCACGTCCACACCGTACCCGGCTTTCTTCAGGGATGCCGACACATAGGCCAGCCCCAGGGGAAACTCGTAATAGCCGTTCTCGGCATACTGCCCGTAGCGGGGAACGATTATGACGATACTTGCGGGCGAAGAGCTTTTCATATGCTTATGTCCCATCCATCCAATCCATCGGTATTGAAATTGGAGCGGAGCGAGGCGCCGTCCTTATCACCGCTCAATACGAGCAGATGGTTCTTCAACCGATTGCGGATACCGTTGAGTTGATGTGACAGCTTCAACAACTCCATGTACCGGTCCGGTTCACTGGCATGGTGAGCCTCCATGGTGTCCTTGTTGTTCCAGATGTGCAGGTTCAGCTGTGCCAATGCGATGATGACGCGAATCAGCGTCGCGTCAAGCTTTATGTTCTTTTCTTCGATGATCGCATTGAGATCGTGTTCGATCCGTTTCATCTCTTCCCTGATAGCCGTTTTTTCCTGAAAGATGACCTCCTTGATCTGATCCACGGTCAATCTGTCTATCAGCTCAGCAAGAGGTGGTAAAAAGAGGCGATTTCCGTCACTCATGTCCTATCTCCCTTTAAGGTCTGCCAGGTCCCTGTTTTCCCTTAACCACGAAATGGTCTTTCCCACGCCCTCTTCCAGGGATACACGGGGCTGGAAGCCGATGGCTTCCCGGGCTTTCTCGATGGAGAGTATGCGGACCTGGTCTCCGGTGGGACCCTCGGGGCGCCACTCGATGGAGGCGGACGAGTGCGCGCAGGCACACACGGTCTCCACGACCTCCCTGATCGATATTCCCCTGCCGAAGCCGAGATTCAACGGGACGCAGGGTGGAGCGTTTTCCATGGCAACGAGCAGCCAGTCGGCCAGGTCTTCGGAGTAGATGAAGTCGCGCTGGACCGTGCCGTCACCCCACACCTTCAACGGGTTTTCTCCATCGATGACCCGCCGGATGATTGCCGGGATGACCTGAGCCGTGGAAGGGTTGAAGTCGTCATATGGCCCGTACACGTTTGAGGGCCTTACTATGCGGACGGCGTCCCAGCCATGTTCGAGCATGTAGGCTTCCGCCTGCACTTCGCCAATCCTTTTCGCCAGCCCGGGAATGCGGTCATTTTGCATGGGCATGCCGTCCCACACCGTATCTTCCGTTTTCGGGACTTCCGCACGAGGATATTCGCAGATGCTTCCCACATAGAGGAAGCGCTTCACCTGGTTGCGGAAGGCTGCCTCCATCAGGTTTGTCTGGAACCAGAGCATGGGAACGAGGTAGCTGGCGACCTTTTTCTGCCCTATACCCACGGACCCTTTAATGCCCACCAGATTAAGAACGCAGTCGCTGTCTCGGGTTACCGCGAGACAGTTGTCCATCTCCGTCAGATCAAGCCGTTCAAAGGATGTCCCTTCAGGCAGTACGCGCCGTGCATAATCTTTGCTATCCATCGATACGACGTGAACGCTTGCGCCGTACTCAACCAATCGGGCGGTTACGGGGATGCCGATCGTTCCCGTTCCACCCGCAACGAGGACCTTCTTTCCCCTGTAGAAAACGTCGGTGTTCATTCCACATCCTCTCTTACTATTGACGGTATGAGAACGTCTTTTCCGCAGGCGATGACCCAGGCCCAATACCTGAGTTTGCCTTCAACAACCTCGTAGCGCGGGTTCCCTTTCGCGGTTCTATAGAGGCATATCTTGACGGGTTTGAGATCTTCGCCGGCCGCGATTTGTGCGGCAAGTTCCATCGGACTTGGCGTCAATCCGTATGCATTTTCACGGGCTTCCTCCAATGTCCCATATACCTTCTGCGATCTGTCGCCTTTCACCCGAATCAGGGTTGCAGGCACATTCGTCACGTTCTCGGCGAAGATCGAGGAAATCAGGTCGATGTCCTCGGGGGCGATCGCAAAGTCACCTGTGCGTCCGTTTTCCAGGAGGTGATGTTTGTCGGAGGTCCGCATCACCACTGCGGTTCCCTCCTGTCTTGTCAACCAGGCCAGGACAACCTGCGTGGGGGAGAGGGCATATCTCTTTGCCATCTCATCGAGTATGGCCAGCCGTTGACTATGGTTTTCCGGTCTTCTGTGGGCAAGCGGGCTGTATCCGATGAAGGTCATCTTGTTGTCCCTGCAGAATGGAAGAAAACCGGACTCCGTCGTGCGGTCGAGGAGATTGTATTCGTGCTGGATGGATGCGAATCGGGTGCCCGGGAGGAACGACCGGGCATGTCCTGCCTCGCCGATGGTGCAGTTACTCATACCAATGTATCGTACCTTACCGTCACTGACGAGCCTGTCCATCGCCCGCAATGTTTCTTCCAGCGGGACCTTGGGATTCGGCCAGTGTGTCTGGAGCAGATCGATCCTGTCCGTCCTGAGTCTCTTGAGGCTTGTTTCCGCTGATGATATCACGTCTTCATACGAACTCTTTTCCGGCGGGAATTTGGTGGCAATGAACACCTGGTCCCTGATATCCGCAACAGCTCTTCCGAGGGCTTCTTCCGCCTGACCGAAACCGTAGTCGAAAGCGGTGTCGATGAACGTCATCCCCATGTCTATGCCGGTACGGATCAATCTCTCGTCTTCGCTGCCGTATGCGGCTGTTTTGGCCTGATTGCCCGCACCTTTGCCCATGCCCAGCCCGACTACCGGAATGCTTTCACCTGTCATGCCCAATGTCGTGTACTTCATAACCACGCCCTGATGTGATTCAAGATACTGCCGTCATCCAGTCCATGCAGTGCGTGCATCCACTCCCTGTTTCCGTGGCGCTCACAGTATCCGTCATTGAGGGCAAACCGTTTTACCGGTATCGTAGCTCCATGGTCGGCAAGTGCTTCAAGCACAGCGCTTCCAATACCACCAACGATCGAATGTTCCTCGAGGGTGACAATTCCGGAGTACTGGCCGGCAGACCGGAGAAGCAAAGAAGTATTGACGGGTTTTATACGATACAGGTCGAGCACGCCGGTCCTGATGGAATGTTTTTCCAGCTCTTCCGCCAGCCGGAGTCCTTTATGGACCATAAGGCCCGTTGCGATGATCAAAAGGTCCTGTCCGTCCTTCAGCAGGGACAAACCGTCCGAAAAATCCTGTTTACGGGAATACAGGTGCGGCAGCTTCCCTTTATCGATCCTGACGTAGACTGGCCCATCGCTTTCGTATGCCATGGAGGCCATCCGGGACGCCATCACCGGGTCGGAGGGGTTAAAGATGGTCATGCCGGGAAGGGCGCGCATGATAGCTATGTCCTGAACGGCATGGTGCGTGGGACCGTCGCTGTTGTACGTGATTCCCGGTCCTGCTCCGATTATGGTTACGGGAAGGCCCATGCCGCTTATACTGACCTTGATCTGCTCGTAGCAGCGCATGGTGGCGAAGGGTGCAATCGCGTAGACGAACACGCTTTTCCCGCCAAGGGACAATCCGGCAGCGATATTGATCATGTTCTGTTCCGCAACACCCATGTTGATGTACTGTCTGCCGATGTCCTTCTTGAAGCGTTCGAGGCTGAAGGCTCCCATATCGGCTGTCAGAAACAGGACGTTGCCGTCGGCGGCAGCGATATCATAAAGCTTGTCAAAAAAGGCATCCCTTATGTCGAGCCCTGCTTCTGTCATGATATCCCTTTTTGCATCGCGGTGCCTGAGAGGTCCACATCCAGTTCCTTCCTTGCTGTTTCCAGTTCGTCCGGTGCCGGTATTCCGTGGTGCCAGTGCAGCTGCCTCTCCATAAAGGAAACTCCCCTTCCTTTAATTGTGTTGGCGATAATGACCAGGGGTTTGCCATTTTCACGGGTCCCGATGGCTCGGAGGGTTTCAAGTATTTCCCCACAGGAATGACCGTCTATGGATCGTGTCTCCCATCCGAAGGCCTCCCATTTTGCGGAAAGAGGCTCCAGTCTGACGCAGTCTTCCGTGAAATCGGTCACGCACTGCCTGTTGCGGTCTACAACTACCGTGAGATTGCCGAGTTGGTGATGGCCCGCGAACATGGCTGCTTCCCATACGGAACCTTCATGGCATTCTCCGTCACCCACGAGGACAACGGTTCTGTAATGTCTGCGATCCAGTCGTGCACATAATGCCAGGCCTGCACCGATACCGAGCCCCTGACCGAGAGAACCGCTGTCCGCTTCAACCCCGGGGATGTTCCTGTCGGGGTGGCCTCCCAGCATGGTTCCGTTTCCGCAGAATGTCGCAAGCTCGGACAATGGGAAGAACCCGAGATCGGCGAGTATGACGTAAAGAGCTATTCCCGAGTGGCCCTTGCTCATGATGAACCGGTCGCGTTCCGGCCAGCCGGGGTCTTTTGGGTCGTACCGGAGGACGTCTCCATAAAAGAGACCGACCAGGATATCCGTGCAGGATAATGCCCCGCCGATATGTCCCTTCCCTGCGCCGAATATCATTTCAACGATCTGTCTTCTCACCCAGCGGGCCTTATTCTCCATAAAATCCATCGATGTATGCATCGGTACCGTTTCCCCTTGTGTCCGTCGCCGCTCCGCCATGATCATCTGTTCAGGAACATTTTCCCCGCTCCGACCCGTTCCCGCCAGTAAGCGAGGAGGTCCTTCATCGTCTTTTCAAATGGTATCTCCGGCTTCCACCCCGTATGATCGTGAAATTTTGAGGTGTCCGGGACCTGGAGGTCGGCATCGAGGGGGCGTATCCTGGCCTGTTCCGTTTCCACGCGGATCATGTCCTTAGCGGTGGATATCCCGATGAGGTGGTCGAGCATTTCGCCCACCGTACAGGAATAGGTCCCGCCTATGTTGTAGTACTGGCCGGGAATGGGATTGATGGTGACGAGCATGTAGTAGGCCCGCACCGCATCGCGCACGTCCGACCAGGTGCGCATGGAATTGAGATTGCCTGTCTTCACCACGGCAGGTATGAGGCCGGCCTCGATCATGGCTATCTGTTTGGCGAAGGTGGATTCGGCGAAGACGTCGCCCCTTCGCGGTCCGGTGTGGGTGAACATTCTTGTGACCACCACTTTTTGCCCGTAGGCCTCGGCGTGGAAGCGCCCCACCATGTCGGTGCCTATTTTCGATATGGCATAGGGTGAGGCAGGGTGGAAGGAACACTCCTCGTTGATGGGAAGCTTTTCCTTCGGAACCCGGCCGAATACCTCCGACGAAGAGCACACGTGGATGACGGGGTCGATGCCGCCCGTTCTTCTTAAGGCCTCAAGCAGTCTCTCGGTTCCCAGGATGTTCGTTTCCAGGGTATCGAAGGGCGCGGAAAAACTGGTCTTCGGGTAGCTCTGGGCCGCAAGGTGGAACACGTAGTCGGGTTTGCTTTCCTCCACGGCACCCGCCAGGGAGACATAGTCGTTGAGGTCGCCGTTGAGGAAGTACACCCGGTCTTGCCTGTTCGCCCGGTCAAGAATGTGTTCGACATTGTCGAGCGGGCTTCTCCAGCGGCACATCCCGTAAACGTCCCAGTCCGTGTGTTCGAGGAGGAAATCGCACAGGTGGGAGCCCACCATGCCCGTTATTCCCGTGATAAAGGCTTTCTTCGTCACGATGCCACCCTTCTTTTTCCGGTACTCATCACGATGCGTCGGACGGCCTCGAGGAGACCCATCCCTCCGGGGCAACTATGTGAATGATAGTTGCTCTTCAGTCTCACCGTGGCAAGACCCGCTGTCTCGCCAGCCAGAATGTCGGTATCGGAGTCACCGATCATGTAGCTTCTTGTCATGTCTATGGATATTCCCCGCCTGCGGAAGTCCCTGACGGCCATTTCAAAGAGACCCGTGCCGGGCTTTCTGCAGGAACATCCGTCCGTCGCCAGGTGGCGGCACACATAAATCCCATCAAGGCGGGCACCGTTCTTCCGGATGGAACCCGCCATTCTCCTGTGGATGGAATCGACGGTTGCGGCGGAAACGATGCCCTTGCCCACGCATTGCTGGTTCGTTACCACCGCGACCAGATAACCAGAGTCGTTGAGCATCCTGATCGCTTCAATGACGCCAGGCAGAAAGGAGAACCGGGACCATTTTGTCACATAGTCGCCCTCGGCCATCTTCTTGTTTATGACGCCGTCACGGTCCAGGAAGACGATGGGCTTCTGAACGGAAAAGAGTGCGTTCTCCACGGTCTCGCAGACAATGTGCCCCAGGACGATATGGCATTCCTGGATGCGCGGCGTGGTCTCGGAGGGAACGGACAAAAGATGGTCACAGAGTTTCTCCATCCGATTTGGACATCGGCCTGTGAACCCCACAGTGATCATTCCTGCCGCGTTGGCTTCTTCCACGGCTCTCAGTATGTTTCTTGAATTGCCCGATGTCGACAGGGCGACGAGAACGTCCCCGGGGCGCCCCTGTGCCTTTATCAGACGGGCGAATATTTCATCATAAGAGTAATCGTTTGCCACGGCGGTGAGATAGGAGGTGTTGACATGCAAAGCCTCGGCAAAAAGCGGGGAACGGTCGAAGAAGAATCTGCCGGAAAGCTCCGCCGCTATGTGCTGGGCGTCGGCGGCGCTCCCGCCGTTCCCGCATGTGAGGACCTTGCAGCCTTTCTGATAAGCTTTCGTGATCTCTTCAGAAACCCGGCGACCTGTTTCCATGAGGTCCCTGTCGGAGAGGATTCCCTGAAGAGTGGCTATAGTCTCACTAATCGTGGACGGGAACAAGTCCAGTATTTTTCCAGGATGGTTCATAATTCGGGGAAGATTTTGCAATATCCGTGCCTTTGTCGTTGTCAGCCGGAAGGATACCCGGGAAACAGTTCATAGATCGTTGTGAACAAGCATTTGCGCAGTGATGGACAGCATCGGCGCACCGGGTTCGGTGTCTGGCGGGTTGTGGGGTCTGCTGTCAGATAATTGACATTCATTGCCGGGATGGCGATGGGAAGGGTTAAGCAAATCGGCGGTCAACCGATAAAGATGCAGGGAGAAGGGAGGGGACCTATGTCATGAAGATAGCCTGCACGACATATCCTTTCATGGGACTGCCCGCGACGCTGAGACCGGCCGCCGCCCGTGAAAAAGACGAGCTCCCGCGCGGTGCCGACGTTTCTTTTCCCGCGGCAGGACTTCCCCCTGTAACCATTAAATACCTCCAGACAATTGAACAGATGACCTCGGAGATTATGAACATGACCGGTGAAACCCCCGGTGTCGAGGTCAATGACCCCCTGGAGAGGGTTTTCGCCGGTGTACCGCCCAGGCCCGCGATAACGGGAGATGACGTTCTCATCTTTCTTCCTCCGACCTCATCCGCGGAAGACGGTGAGGGCCGGCCCGGCGAACTCATTGTGGTTAAGGCCGTGACGTACTCCCCGTCGGAGGATGGAGAGGAGATCTCACAGGAAGAGGTTTTGACCGTTCTCGCACGGGATGTCGCCCGCAAGGTGTCCATTTTTACCACCGGTTTGAGTGCGGAAACCTTAGACCCTGATTCGCGGCAAACACGAGAGAGATTCATCATTTCCGTTGATACCGTCGATGGTGTTTCCGTCCCCTCGATCATCTACCATGATCCTGCGGGCGGAATGGCGGTTCCCGACGAAAGGGGAGGTGGACGGGCTAGTATCACCGTCCCGGCTGAGGTCACGAGGATCGCCTCGTTCCTGACGGGAGTGAATGAAGAAGTCTCGATGGACGATCTGCCATTCTCCCCTGTTGAATCAGCCGCGACGGCGGAAGGTGAAGATCGCGCGGTTGACGGTGGAGGTGAAGCATCCGGCACGGCGGTCCGGTCCGTCCTGGCGTCCCTTCTTGCCGACCCCGCTCAAGCGGCCAGGGAGATGGGACGGGCCGTATCGCGGTTCTTCTCGGGTGATGAAGACCTCCGGAATGAGCCGCAAGGCATGGGTGCGCAGGGCAATGGCGTCGAAAAGGCTCACGATCCTGCCGGTTCCGCGGCGCCTGCGGTCAAGCCCGCCGGTAATGCCGTTACCTTTATTGGTGCGCGCCAAACGGTGGATATCCTCGATGGTGCTTCGGGGGAGAGCGAGAAGATCCCGGCGAAGATGGCCGCTCTTGCCGGGGTGATCAATGGATTTTCGGCCGAATCCGCGGCCGGAGTGGAAGAGGCAGCCGATGATGCGCCTGCTGCGGCCCCGGCCGGTCATGCCGCCGTGAAGGCGGCGATGAAACGGGAGGTGGCGGCATCTTTCGCGGGTGCTCTCAGGTCAGCGTTCGGCATGAACGGCTTCAACACGGCGGAACCTTTCGGGATCGCCCTTGACCAAAATGGTCTCCTTGCGGTGGATAGGGCGGTTCTCCGCGATTCCCTTTCCGGGAACACGGGAGAAACACTGCGCTTCGTCCACGATCTGACCTCTTCCCTTCATGACAGGATCAGCCACAATGCCTATGCATTCGCCGCGGTGTATGCGAGGGTGGATGAGGCGGCACTCGACGCTCCTCACGGCAAGGACCAGGCGTCCGGCGATGACACGGAACGGAAGATTGAGTTGGAGAAGAGGCTCAACGAACTGCAGATGCTATTGAGAAGCTCCTATGAACTGAAGGATTCCTTCATGAACAGGAAATCGGCAGTGGAGGACAGATAAGGATGAAGACGCATAGGGAGAGAGACTTCATCTATTTTGAGGGAATGACTCTGGCGGCACTCGGCGAGGAGGACGGCGCCGCATTCGTCAAGTGCCTTCTCATGCGCGAGAAGGTCCGCGAGCGTCTGGCATCGTCATCGACGGACCTCGATGCCGATGTCGCCGGGAGGTTCTACAATAACGAGACAAGAATTATTGAAAGGCTTGAGGAGGAACGTTCAAAACTGTTGGTGGAGATAGAGCAATATTCGCAGAGCCGGCGTGCATTGAGGTCTTACAGCCCGAAATTCCCCCTGCCGCCGGGCCCTTTGTTCTTTTCTGTTAAGAAATGAAAAAATAGCTTAAGTCATCTGTGCCTTGATCCGATAAAGCAACAGGGGAAAGCAGATGACGATATCGGATTACCAGATAAGCAGTGTCATAAGGACCTACATGAAAAACATGAAGGTCAGGATGAACAAGTCTGGTAATGAGCAGGAGGCAGGGAACCGCGATGATGAGGTGAGCATTTCACGGGAAGGGATGAAGAAAATGCTCTATGACAGGATTGGAGAGCATGTGACGGAAAAGTTGAAAAGACATGATGAAAAATGATGAACCTTTCCGCATCCTCATTGTCGACGATAACAAGGAACTCAGAGAGATCCTTGAGGAGTACCTGAGAGGGGAAGGTCATAGCGTAAGTGGTTCCGCCAACGGCAGGGACGCCCTCGAAAGAAACCGTGAGAAACCTTTTGACCTCATCATAACGGATCTCAACATGCCGGAGGTCTCCGGAATGGAGCTGATAAGGACGATCAGGAAAGAGAACCAGGAAACGGAATTCGTCATCATCACCGGCTACGCCTCCATGGACAGCGCCGTCGAAGCGGTAAGGATCGGCGCATTCGATTATATCGTCAAGCCCTTCAGGATGGAAGAGCTTCACGTGGTCGTCAAGAACGCCCATGACAAGATCACCCTTAAGAAGCTCAACGCAAAGCTCATCCAGACCCTTCAGAGCTTCTATGATGAGATGGAGCGGTATCGCGGGAAAAGACCCGATGAGCCGATGGGCAGGGATGAGTCCGTAAACAGCAGACCGGCAAACGATACGGAGCAGATCGTTGCCGAGATCAGGAACCTGGAAAAATTGAGGAAAGGGAGACTTCTCATCGAATGACAGGATTTCATATCCGGCTGGAAGGCTTGAGGGATGAGCGATGCTAGAAGGAACGAAGATACTCGTCGTCGATGACAATCCCGAGGTCATCAACATCCTGGGAGATTTTCTGGGTCTCAATGGATGCGAGATATACAAGGCGACCTGCGGCAGGGAAGCCCTGGAGATGCTGGATAGGAAGGACCCGGAGATAGTCATTCTCGATGTCCAACTCCCCGATCTCAACGGGATAACCCTCATAGACACCATCAAGGTCAGCAAGCCCACCACGGCCGTCATAATGGCGACGGGCTACTATGATCCCAATTTCGTCATCGACGCCATGAAAAAGGGCGCCTCCGATTTTCTTCTCAAACCCTTTGAGCTCGATAAGCTCATGCTTGTCATGATGAGGGTCCTCAGGGAGAGGAAGCTCCTTATCGAGAATGAAAACATGATGCAGAACCTCAGTGACAAGAGGAAGATCGAGCATCTCAACAGGGAACTGCAGAAGAAGATAAAAGAACTGACCACCATGTACCACATTTCGAACAGGTTCAACTCCATCAACGTCTTCGAGGATGTTTACGAGAAGATGATCCAGATCGTGGGCGAAACCCTCGATGTCCGCTCCTGTGGATACTACGTTCCCGACGGTGATGCCAATGAACTTGTGCTTTATGCGGGACATACGAAGGACGGAGAAGAGCCCGGTTGGGATTGGCGGCGCATAAGCATCCCCGAGGATATAAGCGCACAGGCGCGGGGAGCGCGAAGGCACGTCGTCAAGGACGGCAGGATCTATCTGCCGCTGGTCATTCAGGGTGAGCCCATCGGGTTCATAATGACGGAGGCAAAGCCCAACGGAGGCGGCGCATCGAAATCCCTGGACAACGACGCCTTCTTTCTTCGTCTCATCGCCGAAAAGGCGTCGACGCAGATCGAGAACAGGATGCTCTACGAGAGCCTCTTCGAGAACATCCTCCACACCCTGAAATCTCTGATCATCGCTATTACGAAGCGAGACCTCTATACTGAAGGACATTGCAAGAGGGTCACGAACTTGAGCCTCGCCCTCGGCGAGCGCCTCGGAGTCAGCGGATACGAAAAAGATGTCATCAGGGTCGTCTGTCCCGTCCACGACCTCGGGAAAATAGGTATTCCCGATAGTATACTGCTCAAGCCGGGACGGCTCTCCGACGAGGAATACACCATCATGCAGAGCCATTCCGCGTACGGGGAAGAGATCATGAGCCGCTTCGAGATCCTTGCGAAGGAGGCGAAGATCATCAGGCATCACCACGAACGCTATGACGGCAACGGGTACCCCGATCGTCTGGAGGGCGAGGACATCCCCGTTTGCTCGCGGATAATTGCCGTTTGCGACGCCTACGACGCCATGGTCACAGACCGTCCCTACCGCAAGGCGATGGGGATGGAGGAGATCACGGCGGAGATCGTGGGATGCAGCGGCAGCCAGTTCGATCCGGCAATAGCGCAGGCCTTTGCTGACCTGATTCGGGACGGCTATGAGTGGTGAGGACGAAAGAAGGGAATTTTTCAGGATCACCGACAGGATCCCCCTTGAGTTCCGGCGCGTCAGCCACGATGAGTTCCTGAGACTTCAGGACATTATCCGCTACAACTCGACACAGGTCATCGACAGGCTGCACGAGCTCTACTTCCTGCAAAGCCATGGTGACCTGAAGGAAGAGACCGATCAGGTGCTTGCCTGTATGCAGATAATCAACAGGAAGCTGGATACCATCATAGAGATCCTGGGTAAGTCCTCCGCCGGTGAGGGCTACAGCACCATAAACACCGACGTCAACATAAGCGGCGCCGGCCTCCAGTTCATGTGCGAAGCGTCCATGACGGAAGGGGACTTGGTGGAGCTCAAGATCATCGTCCCTGTATTTCCTTATCCCAAGATAACCTGTCTGTGCGAGGTGGTGAGGGTTGAAAGGCGCGACGATGCAGGTGCGCGCAGGTGCGCCATGAAGTTCATGGTTATAAACGAGAAGGACCAGGACATCCTGATCAATTACATTTTCATGAAAGAGCGCCAGCACCTGCGCGAGAAAAAAGAAACGGCGAGTTAATGAGCTATGGATATCGCAACCATACTTGGCCTCATAGTTGGAATTGGCTCCGTTCTTCTCGCTTTCTTTATGGAGGGAGGGCATATTTCCGCACTGATCCAGGTGCCGGCCATGATACTCGTCATATTCGGCACCTTTGGCGCGGCGATGGTGACTACTTCCGTCAAACAGATCACCAACCTGCCCAACCTGATGAGGGTGGCTTTCCTGGAAAAGAAGATGGATTCCCGGCAGCTCATCGACCTGCTCTTCGACCTTTCCCAGAAGGCCCGAAAGAACGGGCTCTTAAGTCTCGAGAAGGACCTTGACGCCATCGAGGAGCCTTTTCTCAGAAAGGCGGTACAACTGGCCATCGACGGCTTCGAGACGAACAAGATACGGGAGATCCTCGAAATAGAAATGGCGTACATAGAGGAGCGTCACAAAGCCGGGGCCGCCTTTTTTCAGAAACTTGGAGGTTTCTCCCCTACGCTGGGCATCATAGGGACGGTCCTCGGGCTTATCCACGCATTGGGGAGTATGGAAGACAGCTCCAATATGGCCTCCGCCATTGCAAGCGCCTTCATCGCCACTCTCTGGGGTGTGGCCCTTGCAAACCTTGTCTACCTGCCCCTGTCGGACAAGCTCAAGCATAAGCACCAGGACGAAGCCCTCTACCTGGAGATCATAACGGAGGGCGCCATATCGCTGGCCATGGGTGATAATCCCCGGGTCATCCGGATGAAGCTCGTTTCGTTCCTGCTTCCCGACAAGCGGATGGAGGACAGACGGTGAGACGGAAGAGAAAGCCCGAAGAGCATGAGAACCTCGAGCGCTGGCTCATCACGTATGCCGACCTCATCACGCTGCTTCTGGCCTTCTTTATCATGATGTACACATTTTCCAAACACGACTCGGAAAAATACAAGGAGCTGACGGGCCACCTGAAGTCGATATTCACCGGAGGATCGAGTGTCGCGGCCGCGGGCGCGGCAGCGGGAAATGTACCCTTCGACATCTCGCTGAAGGTCCCTGGTTCTGCGCAGGATGTAAAAGAGAGGCTTGAGGAAGAGATAAAGAAACTGGCAGGCACCGATGCCCTTGAGAAGAAGATATCCGTTATCACCGACGAACGGGGCATCGTGATCCGGGTCCTTGACGAGGCCTTTTTCGATCTCGGCAAAGCCGATCTAAAACAGGGAGCGAAAAGGACGCTGGACACGATAGCGCCGGTCATCGCCGCGGTGGATAATCCCCTGCGTGTCGAGGGCCACACGGATGATATCCCCATCGCAACGTCCGAATTCAGGTCCAACTGGGAACTTTCAGTAAGGCGCGCCACGGAGGTCGTGCGCTACCTCGTTGAGAAACACGATCTTACACCCCGGAGAATATCTGCCGTCGGCTACGCCGAATATCATCCCGTGGCTCCCAACGACACGGCCGAGAACCGTTCCCGAAACCGGAGGATAGAGATCATCGTTTCCAAATCCCTGACGGACGTTGAAAAAAAGTCACCCTGACCATTGCCTCGACAATTCACGTGTGATACTGTAGCAGTATGAGGGGGCAGCGGATGAGTGGCAGGGAGGGATTGGAGAGGATGAGCGGTCAAACAGGGGAGGCCGATCACCGGCCCTGGGGATACTATGAGGTTCTGGCGGATCTGCCCGACTGCAAAGTGAAAAGGATAGTCGTACATCCGGGGTGCCGTCTGAGTCTGCAGAGGCACAAGCGCCGGGATGAGCACTGGTTCGTCATCGCCGGGAGCGCCATTGTGACCGTAGACCGCAAAGAGATAACCCTGGGCAAGGATGGTTCCATCGATATCCCGCGCGCCTTCCTGCACCGGGTAAACAATACCGGCACCGGGGATTTTGTCTTCATCGAGGTACAGACCGGAGACTATCTTGGAGAGGACGACATCGAACGTCTGGAAGATGACTACGGAAGGGCGTAAATAGGGGCCTTACGCTCAAAATGCGAATGTGAAAAGTTTTTCACAAATCACAAAAAATTTCTTGCATATTTTGTAGATAGAGGAGTATAAACTATCTAGACGGTGGTACCTTCGGGAACCAGCGTCAAACAATAATCTAAAGGAGGGGTATGTATGACAAAGGCAGAATTGATTAGTAAAATGGCAGCAGGTTCAAAGATATCAAAAGCCGCTGCCGGCAAGGCCTTGGAAGCTTTTCTTGATGGAGTGAAAGCAGCTCTGAAGAAAGACGAACGCGTAACGCTTGTTGGTTTTGGTACCTTCTCCGTTTCCAAGAGAAAGGCCCGCAAGGGAAGAAACCCCAGAACAGGCAAAGAGATCAAGATCCCTTCAAGGAAAGTCCCGAAATTTACGGCAGGAAAAGCTCTTAAGGATGCGATCTAATCAGATTCGAGCTATTTTTTATAAATGCCTCCGTACTTCGGTCGGAGGCATTTATATGTATGTCCTGCAAAGGCTGGAATTCCGATGGCGATTCCTGCGCACCATTATTCCCGCGCAGCCCCAAGCCTCCCCCCCGTCATTTTCGCGCAGCCCCAAGCCTCCTCCCCCCCCCGTCATTCCCGCGCAGGCGGGAATCCAGGAAAAACCATGTCTCAGCAGAAGGTATACGTATGAAAGATTGACCTTCGGGACAGGAGCATCAGTCCGACGGCATTTCGTCAAATGTTCCGGATTCCGCCTAAAGCCGGAATGACGCATAATCCTCAAGCTGTCAGGGAAAGGATTGATCTGCCATTCTCGTCTTGATTGGCGGGGTGTTCCGCATGCCCTATCGTGTATAACGTATCGTACGTCGTTCCACATTCACCGGAAATGTCTCAGCAGAATACCCGAGGCTTTGTCGATCAGAAGCTGCTCCCTGCCGGCTTTCTCCGAGAGTTTCTCATGGACGAGGATGACCCCATCCTCATTCCCCAGGGAGAGGGAAAGGTCGACGTGGCCCTCCTCGATCCGTACATGGATCCCCAGAGGAACGCTGCATCCCCCTCCGACCTGTGCCTGAACGGCCCTTTCGATGGCAACCTCCCTGTATGTTCTTTCGTGATTGATGGTCCCGACGAGCAGCGCCGCTTCGCCGCCTGCTCTGACCTCGATCGCGATGGCGCCCTGGCCCGCGGTGGGTACCATGATGTCGGCCGGGATGATCTCGGTTATCACCGCTTCGAGGCCCAGCCGCCTGATCCCGGCGGCGGCCAGAATGACGCCGTCGAGGTTCTCCGTGGTTATTTTCCTGATCCGGGTGTCGACATTCCCCCTTAAGGGGATCACCTCCACCCCCGCGCGGTATCTCTGAAGCTGGGCTTTTCTGCGCAGGCTGCCCGTCCCCACGCGGCAACCGCTTTGAAGGTCGCGTATACTCCTGTGGCGCGTCGAGACGAAGGCGTCCCTCGGGTCCTCGCGAACCATTACGGCGCCGATGGCAAGGCCTTCAGCAAGTTCGGCGGGGAGGTCCTTCATGCTGTGGACGGCTATGTCGATGCTGCCGCGGACAAGTTCCTCCTCGATCTCCTTGACGAAGAGACCTTTTCCGCCGATCTGAGCAAGGGGCTTGTCCCATACGGTATCGCCCGTTGTCTTGATGGTCTTTACAATAAATTCGTGTCCGGGGTTAGCCTCCCTCAGGGTATCCATCACTATCTGTGTTTGCCTGAGGGCCAGCCTTGAGCCCCTCGTCCCCACTGTCCATGTCTTTTTCATCGTTTTCCTCGAATTGGAACAACTTCTTCAGGGTGTCGAAGACGGCGGGGTCCCCGTTCTCCTTGAGGAGCGTCAGGTAGGGGTGGACGAGCTTGTTCATGATCGCCCTCGTCATGGCGTCGATAGTGTTCACCGTCTCGTCGTCACTCGTACCCATCCTGCCAAGGGCTCGCTTCATTTCCCTCGTCCGTATCTCCTCGGCCCGGCTCATGATGTGCCCGATGAGGGGATTCACCTCAACCTTCCTGAGCCAATCGGAGAACCTGGCCGCCTCGTCGTCTATGATGACCTGTGCCTTTTCGGACTCCCGGACCCTGTTGGACAGGTGCTTCTGGGAAAGTTCCCTGAGGTCGTCTATGTCATAGAGATAGACGTTGTCCATGTCGTTCACGGCGGGGTCGACGTCACGGGGGACGGCGATATCGATGAAAAATATGGGCCTGTTCTTCCGCTTCTTCATCACGGCCTGAAGAATGGGCGGGTCGATGAGGGGTTCTTCGGACCCCGTTGAAGCGAGGACCATATCGACTTCCCCGAGGAGTTCAAATAGCGTCTCGAAGGGTTTCGCCTGTCCGATTATCTCGTCTGCCAGCTTTCGGGCCTTGTGATAGGTCCTGTTGGTGATGAGGATGTCGGAAAGCCCTTCCTTCTGGAAATATTTCAGGGCCACCTCGCACATCTCGCCGGCCCCGATGACGAGTATCCTCTTCTCTTCCAGGCAGCCAAATATGCGTTTGGCAAGTTCCACGGCCATGGAGCTTATGGACAGGGGGTTGTATCCTATCCGCGTTTCCGTTCTTATGCGCTTCGCGACGTTGAAGGTTTTGTGGAAGGTCTTGTTGAGGAAGAAGCCCGTCGACTTTGCCGCGGCGGCAAGGCGGTACGCATCCTTCACCTGGCCGAGTATCTCCGGTTCGCCTATGACCATGGAGTCGAGACCAGAGGCGACAAGGAAGAGGTGGCGGAAGGCCTCTTCGTCGGAGAAGCTGTACATGTAGCGGGCGAACCATTCATCGGGGGCCGTGAAGACCTCGGAAAGCACACGGCGGACCCTGTCCATCATCTCTTCCGTGTCTTCGCCGGAAAAATAGAACTCCGTCCTGTTGCAGGTGGAGATGATGACCGATTCCGCTACGCCCTTTTCACGGATCCTCCTTAAAAGGTCGGGTATCGACTCTTCCTTGATGTAGAGCTTTTCCCGTATCTCCAGGGGTGCCGTATTGTGATTGAGTCCGAGTATGCCGATCGCCTGTTTTTTCATGATCACATATAGGTATGCATGCCCTTGAGGAGGAAATTAACCCCGAGGAACGTGAAAAGGACGAGAAAGAAGCCGAGAATCATCATGTAGGCTGTCTTCCTTCCCCTCCACCCGAGAGCAAGCCTGTTATGAAAGAGGATCGCGTAGACGATCCATGTAATGAGCGACCATGTTTCCTTGGGGTCCCATCTCCAGTAGGAGCCCCAGGCAAAACCGGCCCAGATGGAACCTGTTATTATGCCGGCGGTGAGAAAGGGGAAACCCAGCGACATGCACCGGTAGTTGATCCTGTCCAGGGTGTCGAGGGAGGGGAATTTATCGGAAAAGAGAAAGGACCTCTTTCTCTTGATCTCCTTTTCGATGACGAGATAGAGAAGGGAGATAAAAAAGCCGACGACGAATATCCCGTTCCCCAGGAAGGAAAGGACGGTGTGGACGGGAAGCCAGGCGCTCCTCAGGGCCGGGATGAGGGGCCGTATCTCGCTGGGGAAGTTAAGCGACATGATGACGATGAGGGAGACGAGGGGTGCGATTATGCTTCCTATCATGCTGACATGATAGACCTTCCTTATATAGATGAAGAAACCGGCGACGCACAGTGCCAGGAAGGAAAGCGATTCGTAAATGTTCGTGATGGGGGTGTAGCCGGCCTCGAAGAAGCGCGCCACGACGGAGGCAAAGTGGACTGCGAAGGCGGTGGCGAGCAGGTAATACCCCGGCCTCTCAAAGCGCGGTTTGTTCACGGCCAGGCTCACGGCATAGATGAAGGTCGATGCAAGATAGAGACCGAGGGCCGTATTATAAAGGTAGACGTTCACGACAGACCTTCGTCGAGGACCTTCTTCATGCCCCTCAAACCCTTTCTAACGACCTCCCCGATGTCCATGCCGCCGATATCCTTCATGATGGCCCTGCGTTTCACAGGATCGGGAACGGTATCGATGAGGTGCCGTCTCAGGGCGCCTATGATGCGCGTGTAGGCGACGTAGTCCTTTGTCACCGTCCTTTCGATAGCCTGGCGTATCTTTTTCGATGCCATGGGGAGGACTCCCGATGTGGATATGGCTATCGTGACGTCGCCCTTCCTGATGATGGAGGGCACGATGAAATCACACTCTTTCGGTTTGTCGACGACATTGATGAGGACGCCCTTGTGCTCCGCATCTTCGCGCACGGCGGAGTTCGTGTCCCTGTCGTCGGTGCAGGCGAAAACCACCGCCGCATTGTCGAGATCGCCCCGGCGGTATCTGCGCGGCAGGACGCGTATGGCGCCCCTGTCGGCGAGAAGCGCCAGCTTCTTTGTCACCTTCGGGCTGACAACGGTTACGGAAGCATTGAATTTGAGGAGCATCAGGGATTTTCGCTCAGCGACACTCCCGCCGCCCACGATGAGACATTCTTTTCCCGTCACGTCCAGAAAGAGGGGATAATAATGATGTCGGTCAGTATCTGATCTCAAAGGTAAGGAACCCGTCGGTATAATTTTCCCAGGAGACGTCGGTCTCCTCGACAAAGGCGCCCCGGGGGCCGCTCCGGGACCATTGAACCAACTTCTCGACGGCCTCCTTGTCGCCTTCGCAGACAATCTCGACGCCGCCGTCGGGGAGGTTTTTGACCCATCCTGTCAGGCCCAGGCCCTGTGCCTCCCGCTGGGTGGTGTAACGAAAGAAGACTCCCTGCACGATTCCGCGAACAACTATGTGCGCCCTCTTCTTCATTGCAGAAAACGACCTCGTGTCTGCCAAAACCCCGCCAACGCCCGTCCACAAACATTTTATTGTTGGTAAAGGGTTTTTGTATTATACTTATCACAACATTCCCATAAAATCCAGCCGTGTTGACCACTTGGGGAGAGGGCCATATGTACAGAGTGGGTATAGATATAGGTTCCGTCAGCGTCAACGTTGCAATTGTCAATGATAACGGGAAGATCGTCAAATCGCGGTATATCCGCCACAAGGGGAAACCCTACGCCGCGGCGAAAGAGGCCATCGAGGAGGCGGTGGGGGCCTATGAGGTGGAATTCATCGCCACCACGGGCACGGGGGCGAAGGTCTTTGCCTCACTCATCGGAGCCGCTTTCGTAAATGAGATCATCGCCATTTCACGGGCCATGGGCAGCTTGTATCCATCCACGGGAAGTGTCATCGACATAGGTGGAGAGGATTCCAAGCTGATCATTTTCGAGCCTTCCGGGAGAAAAAGCAGTCCCCTGCGTGTGAAGGATTTCTCGATGAATGCCCTCTGTGCCGCCGGGACGGGTTCCTTTCTCGACCAGCAGGCGTCCCGGCTCAGGTTTACCATTGAGGAATTCAGCGAGGTGGCCCTCAGGGCAAAGAACATTCCCCGCATAGCGGGGAGGTGCACCGTCTTCGCAAAATCGGACATGATCCACCTCCAACAGATCGCGACGCCCGATTACGAGATAGTCGCGGGTCTTTGCTATGCCCTGGCGCGCAATTTCAAGGGCAATATCAGCAAGGGCAAGGACCTGAAGACGCCTGTCGGGTTTATCGGCGGTGTGGCGGCGAACGCCGGGATGAGAGGCGCCCTGAAAGAGGTTTTCCAGCTGACGGACGATACCTTCTTTGTCCCGGAGAACTTTACTGCCGTCGGAGCCGCGGGGGCTGTCTATGCAGTTCTCGAAGACCCTTCCCTAAAGGTTCCCTTTACCGGGCTTGACAGGCTCGATACTTACCTCAATGAAGAAAAGAGCGAGGCCACCCACGAGCCGCTTTCCCTCTCCGCGGCGAACATGAACATTGCCTACGACATGAAGCCCGTCACGGGCAGGACAAAGGTCTATCTCGGCGTGGATGTAGGGTCCATAAGCACGAACCTTGTTCTCATCGACGAGGAAAGGAACGTTCTGGCCAAGAGATATCTCATGACGGAAGGCAGACCGCTCGAGGCGGTCAAGAGGGGTCTTGCCGAGATAGGGGATGAGATCGGTGACATGGTGGAGATCATCGGATCCGGCACCACCGGGTCCGGCCGCTACCTGACGGCGGATTTCATCGGGGCCGACATCGTCCGCAACGAGATTACCGCCCAGGCGCAGGCCGCAATAGCCATTGACCCCACCGTCGACACCATCTTCGAGATAGGGGGGCAGGACTCCAAGTATATCAGCATCGACAACGGCGTGATAGTTGATTTCGAGATGAACAAGGCCTGCGCGGCGGGTACGGGTTCCTTCCTCGAAGAACAGGCCGAGCGGCTCGATATATCGATCAAGGAAGAGTTCGGTGCCCTTGCCCTTAAGTCGAAGAGACCGGTGAAGATGGGAGAGCGGTGTACCGTTTTCATCGAATCCGACGTTATCCACCAGCAGCAGCACGGGGCCGACAGGGAAGACATCGTTTCGGGGCTCGCCTATTCCATCGTGCAGAACTATCTCAACAAGGTCGTCGTCGACAGAAGAGTGGGCAAGCGGATATTCTTCCAGGGCGGCACGGCATTCAATAGAGGCGTCGTAGCGGCCTTCGAAAAGGTGCTCGGCATGCCGATAACGGTGCCTCCCCATCACGACGTGACGGGGGCCATCGGGGTCGCCATACTGGCGATGAAGGAGAACACCTGGGAGAAGAGTGGTTTCAGGGGTTTTGACCTCAGCAAGACGCCTTATACCGTTGATACCTTCGAATGCAAGGGGTGCGAGAACCTCTGCGAGATACGCAGGGTCACCATCGAGAACGAGACGCCCCTTTATTATGGAAGCAGGTGCGAGAAATACGATGTCCTCCGGAAGGGCGAAAAGAAGGAGATGGCTGATCTCTTTTCCATGCGGGAGGAGATACTCAACGAGATCTACGATAAAAAGGCCGGAACGCACAGAATAGGCATTCCGAAGGTCCTCCACATGCACGAGCTTTTGCCTTTCTGGAAGAGCTTTCTGACGGAACTGGACTTCGATGTCGTCGTTTCTGACATGACGAACAAGAAGACGGTCAGGGACGGTGTCGAGAATATTATCGTAGAGAGCTGTTTTCCTATAAAGCTTGCCCACGGTCACGTTGTTAACCTCCTCCAGAAGGGGATAGACAACATCTATATCCCCAGTATCATCAGCCTTAAGAAGTCCTCGAAACATGCGAGGAACTCCTTCGCCTGCCCTTACGCGCAATCACTTCCCTATACGATCAAGGGGTCCATTAGCTTCGAGGACTGGGGGGCCCGGGTCCTGACGCCGATCATTCGCTTCGGGGAAGGGAATGATGTCGTCCTCGCCAGCCTCGTTGAGCATTTCAAACCCTTCAACAAGTCGAAACGGATGGTGAAGAAAGCCTTCGAAGCGGCGCTTCACGTCCAGGATTCCTTCTATCGCCGCCTGACCGAAATGGGCAGGGCCTTTCTCGACGAGATGCGGGAGGGCGACAAGGTCATGGTCATTATCGGCAGACCATACAACAGCGCCGACCCTGGGGCCAACCTCAACATCCACAAGAAGCTTCTCAATCTCGGCGTCCCGGCGATTCCGATGGATATGTTGCCCGTCAACGACATGGTCGAGGACCCTGTTGACCTGGAACACATGTACTGGGGTTACGGACAGAAGATATTGAAGGCGGCCCGGGCCGTCAAAAACAACCGGAATCTCTATGCCATATACGTGACAAGCTTCGGCTGCGGCCCCGACTCCTTTATATCCCACTTCTTCACAAAGATAATGGGAAACAAGCCCTATCTTTCCCTTGAGATCGACGAACACAGCGCCGATGCAGGGATAGTAACGAGGCTCGAGGCATTCCTCGACAGCATCAACAACGCCCGGTTCGACGACGAGATCATCGAGCGCAGGACCTCGCCCTTCGACATGGATGGAAAGCGCAGAAAGATCTACGTGCCCCACATGTCCGACCATTCCCGGACTCTTGCCGCCGCTTTCCGCGCATGCGGCGTCAATGCGGAGGTCATGAAGGAATCGACAGAGGAGACGGTGCTGGTGGGGAGAAAATTCACCTCGGGGAAGGAATGCTACCCCTGTATTCTGACGACGGGCGACATGCTGAAAACGGCCCGCAGCGAGGATTTCGACCCGGCACAAAGTGCCTTCTTCATGCCCTCCGGCGAAGGCCCCTGCCGGTTTGGCCAGTATAACCGTTTCCACAGGATGGTTCTTGACGAGGCCGGTTTTGCCAATGTTCCCATCTATGCGCCCAATCAGGACCACCGGTTCTACAAGGAGCTCAATATCGTCGGGGGCAAGTTTACCCGTCTCGGCTGGAGGGCGGTCGTGGCCGCGGACCTCTTGACAAAGATACTTCATGAGACCCGGCCCTACGAAGTGATACCGGGAACAACAGACGCGGTCTATGAGCAGGCACTTGCCCAGGTTTGCCGTTGCATCGAGAGCGGTGCGCAGAACATAGACGTCGTGCTCAAGGATGTCCTCGGGAAGTTCAGAGCCATAGAACGCCGGCAGGAGAAGAGACCCACAATAGGCATCGTGGGCGAGATCTATATACGTTCCAACAAGTTCAGTAACTCCCAGCTCATCAGGGTGGTGGAAGACTTGGGCGGAGTCGTCTGGCTTGCTCCTGTTTCGGAATGGATCTCCTACGTGAACTATACGGGGAAGAGGAAGAGCAGGAAGAGGGACACCCTGCTCGGTGTTCTCGGATTCATCATAACCCAGTACGTCCAGGACAAGGATGAGCACCTGATGGAAGATATATTCGTACCATTCATTAAATACGGGCATGAGCCGAAGATAAAGGACATCCTCGAGAAGGCCAGCCCCTATATACACGACAGCTTCGAGGGGGAAGCGGTTCTCACCGTGGGCAAGAGCGTCGATTTCGCCCGCAAAGGGGTCGCCGGCATCATCAATGCCATGCCATTCACGTGCATGCCGGGCACCGTGTCGAGCGCCATTATGCGCCTCATCCAGAAGAACCACGACCTGCCGGTCATAAACATCGCCTATGACGGTCAGGGCGCAACGAACACCCTGACGAGGCTGGAGGCGTTTATGCACCAGGTGAGGGAGCACATAAGGGACTAATTGATGGACAATCCGCTTACCGGCGTGGTGATCATCATCGTGCTGCTGGTTTTGAACGGGGTTTTCTCCGCAGCCGAGACGGCCATCGTCGCCTCGCGCAAGAGCAAGATCAAGGAACTTCTCAGGAAGAGAAAGGACCGGAAGACGGAGATGCTCCTTGCCATGAAGGAGAACCCGGAGCGTTTCCTTTCAACGGTACAGATCGGTATCACTCTCTTTGGCACCCTCGCATCGGCCATCGGTGGTGTCATGGCGGCGAAGCACCTCATGCCGGTCATCGCCAGTGTTGAATTTCTGAAACCCTTTTCGGAATCCATCGCCGTAGCCATCGTCGTCTGTATCCTGACGTATCTGTTCATCGTATTCGGAGAGCTGGTCCCCAAGTACATCGGCCTGAGCTACAAGGAAAGGGCAGCCATCGCCATCATGCCCTTATTCAACTTTGTATCGCGCATCTTTTCCGTATTCGTCAGCTTTCTGTCAGTGACGACACTGTTCCTTGTCAAGGTGCTGAATCTCAGCAAGTCAGAGGAGCATATCGGCGAGGGTGAGATCAGGATCCTTCTGGAAGAGGGAAGGCGAAAGGGCGTCTTCGACAAGACCGAGGAGGAGTTGATCGACAGAGTCTTTCATTTCAGCGACCGTTCCGTCCGGGAGGTCATGGTACCCCGGCCCAATGTATACGCCATCGATGTGGACGACAGCAGGGAGAATATCCTGAACTACATTATAGGTAATGAGTTTTCCCGTTACCCCGTGTACCGGGAGACCTTCGACAACGTCATCGGTTTTGTCTACCAGAAGGACATAACACGGCACATCTGGAAGACCCAGGAACCCTTCCAGCTCGAAAAGATCCTGAAGCGCCCTTTCTTCGTCCCCGGCACCATGGAGATAAGCGTTCTCCTGAAGCAGATGCAGCGCACGCGCCGCCACCTGGCGGTGGTCATTGACGAATACGGCACGGCCGTCGGCATCGTCACCCTCGAAGACATCATGGAGGAAGTCTTCGGCGAGATCATGGACGAAACGGACGTAGAAGACAAGATAGAACGCCACCGCGATGGTTCCTACCTCATCGACGCCTCCTACTCCATCCGCGACCTCAACAACCGCCTCGACCTCGACCTGCCCGAATCCCCCGACTACGAGACCTTAGGGGGCTTCATAACCACCCAGCTCCAGGGCCTTGCCAAAGGCGGCGAGATCATCTACCACGGCCGCCACCTTTTCACCGTCGTCGACATAGACGGCCGGAGGATCAACAAGGTCAAGTTTGAAAGGGTGAAGTGAGAGACCTCTCGTAATTCGTGATTCCGTTGTAATTCGTCATCCCTTTACAGCCTATCATCCAATTCCGCATCCAGCAACTCGTCATCCCTTCACAGCCTCAATCCGTCATCCCGGCAATCTTCTTCCCCCGTCATCCCGGCGAAGGCCGGGAACCAGGAAGACCCTACCTCACCGCTTCTTCATCACGTTTTCCCACATCCTACGATATTCCGGGATCTTATCCCTCACATTGCAATGCTCAACAACATCCCAACGCGCCGCTTCCTCCCCAAATGCGCCATCCTCTCGGGATGGCTTAGCGCCTCGTCCAGCCGGTTTGCGATCTCATGGATAAAGGCGAAAGCGAAAAGCGGGATTTCGTCCCGTAATATGACAGGCTTGCAGTTTTTCAGCCCTTTTCTTTTCATGACACCAGTAGAATAGGCAGAAAGTAGATTCGACGGGTTATTGTCCGGAATTCCTCTGCCAGGGTCGACAGTCTTTGCGACATACCTCTTTCGGGTTGTGAAGGGTGCGCATCGCGGGCCCGGGGATTGCGGATTGTGACCTGATGGAGATCAAGAGAGGGGCGGAATGGAAGTTGTTGCATTCGTTGTACGTCATATATTTGTACTTGATCTGTTCCTGCTGCTGGTCATAATCGGCGGCTTGATTCGGATGAATAGAAAGGACTCTATCTTCTATAGGGTTCTGACGCCTGTTGAAGCCCGGCCCGTCAGAATGATCGAGGTGATCTGCAACGGAAAGGCTGTAATTACAGCAATTGTATTGTTCGTTATGATGTTGTTCTGGGTTATCATTCCCAATCCTCGGTGTGCATGGGCGGGTTTCTTCATCACGCTATCGATGATATTCCTGTGTTTCAGAAGACTTTCACCCGTTCAATTCATAGTGGTCTGTTCCGTGATAGGTCTCAACTACCGCATAGCGTTCTACGCAAGGGAGTTCGCGGTGATGTATCTGCTGACAATGGTCCTGCTGACGGTGACCTATCTCACGAACCGTTACATGTTGTCGGAGATATTCAGATCGGAAAGGATCAGAACAGCTGTATCCATTTTTGTACTCTTCCTGCTGGTGATCTGTTCAATGCTGATAACCCTGCCCATATCATATCGTCTTAAGGGGTTGGGGTGGTTCTAAGGATGGAAAGACGATAGAAATTAAGTCTGTGGAGGTTTGTTATGCCGAAGGTCAGGGTATATGTGAGGGTTCCCACGGTGGATTCCTTGAAAACGGACACTTACAATCATTCTTTCATCCAGCTCGGAGACAGTCCGACGG
>Ga0351950_1020_pt1 | contig 34671 bp, 34 predicted proteins | sample BONcelT113001H13_FD_206835 | JGI IMG/M metagenome (GOLD analysis project Ga0351950, IMG submission 206835) | Enriched cells from coal bed in the Powder River Basin, Montana, United States - BONCAT cells T11 rep3 HSBNCT.T11.300.1.H13 ...
TAGATACATAATCGACCTGCTGCAAGGACGCAACATTTCCCGCCCTCATTGTCTCCGGAAAAATCGGCCTGCCAGGGCCCCGACGGACGTCCTGATCCCTGATGACGGTAACGACGAGCACGTCGCCGCGAACCTTTGCCTCCTCGAGGTGCTTGATTATCCCCGGGTGAACGAGGTCGAAGACCCCGTGGCTCTGCACAACTGTCTTGCCCGCCTCTTTGAGCTGCGACACTTTTTTGATGAGATCATTGATGAGCAATATTTTCCGTTTGATGACAGTTCTCCTCTTCAGAAATATTTTGCGAGCAACTGTGTCGACGAGAACACTATTTCATGGGTAAATCTCAGTTCCGCTCCTATTTCTCTTATCACTTCACTTTCCTTCTGGATCTTGCCCGTCTTGTCCTCAAGCTTTTCGAATTCCTGACCCTTCACGTATACGTCGGGCCTCAACAGCCGCAGTGTCTCCTCCGCCGTTGGCCACTCATTGATCGCCACGTAGTTGACACACTGCAGGGCGGCTATCGACTCTGCACGCAACCCTTCATTGAAGACAGGCCTTCCCGGCCCCTTGTCGACGTATCTGTCAGGGGTAACAGTGACGACCAGGATGTCTCCCATTTTCTTTGCGGCCTGAAAGTATTTTATGTGGCCTGGATGCATGAGGTCAAAACATCCATGACATAGCACGACTTTTTTACCCCTGTTTTTGCTATTTTCAATCTTTCCGGCCAATTTGTCAACTGTATAGATCTTCACTGCAGGCTCCTCAAGGTTTTGTATGGTCTTTCGGTGTTCCCTCAATATCATTGATAGATGACCACAGCGCCGGTATCGTGTCCGCGTGCCGGCCGGCAACGTAATAGCTTCTGCCTCCGTCGACGACGGTCCTGACCAGCATCGTTTTCCATGGCCGGAAATAGTACCTGGCATCCTGTTTCGAAGGTTCTCCGTCGATCTTTTCAGGAAGTTCGAGGACATCGCACACAAGTGTGGTAAGGTCCGTGATGGAGGCTCCCTCGGCTCTGGCAACATTGCGGGCCATGCTGAGGGCTTTGAGAAAAACCTCGGGCGCCATGACGGCGCTGCCGAAGTTCATGACGACCCCTGCCTCTATGTTCCTTATGACCTCGGCATATTTCAGAAAATCAACGTACGACGCAGCCCCTGAGGCCGCGCCGTCAAAGTTGGGATGCTCGTGGATTATATCGTAGCCTATCCCTATATGCACTGTGGCCGGTATGTTCAGCCGATAGCACGCGGCAAAAACACTAATATCCTTGTAGGGAAAATCGCCCTCATGAATGGCCCTTCCGATGGCCTCCCCCATCCCCTTCGTGCCTTCGCCGTGAGATTTGTTGATGATGTCGTTGATCCCGCCCGTTTCCCTCCACAGACCGAATTGCCCCTCCTTGATGTAGCGCGCCACACTCTCCGTGGTGGCACCGATGAGGGCAAATTCGTAATCGTGTATCATCCCGGCGCCGTTCGTTGAGAAACACGTGATATATCCCCGTTCCATAAGGTCGATGATGTATCTCTGGACACCGGAACGGATCACATGACCGCCGACCATCATAACGATGTTGCCCTGTGCCCCCTTCGCCCTGACGATGTGCCGCGCCGTCTCCCGAATCCCGGGATGGTCCCATTCGGTGGCACTCCCGAGCGGAAGGACAACATCAGTACTGAGGTCATGGACCCTTTCCCGGAGCGGCCTGATGGTCAATTTATCTCTATCGAAGAGCATTATGTCTCATCCGAGGGAACGCTATCGAGCACATATCGTGCCAACTCTTCCCAGTTGTCACTCTCGAGATCCGCAGCAACCAATCCCGGCGACTGGTCCTGTGCCGATCTCAGACGGAGCGTCCTGCAGCCTGCGTTTCTTCCCGTCTCGACGTCCACATCTCTGTCTCCGATCATAAAAGAACGGGAGAGATCGATACTGAACTTCTTCGATGCGTCGAACAGCATCCCGGGAGACGGTTTCCTGCAATCGCACCCCTCATCCGGAGTATGGGGGCAGTAATAAGCCCCATCGAGCTCTATTCCGAAATCGCCAAGCAGGGAAAGTACTCTCCTGTGAACGTTACCGGCCTGCTGGCCCGTCATATAGCCCCTTCCGATGCCTGACTGGTTGCTTATTATTATAATGAGAAACTTCTTCTTTTTAAAGTCCTTGAGCGCCGTCACAACGCCGGGTATCAGCTTCACCTGCCGGGCATATTTGGGATATCCCACGTCATCTATAATGGTGCCGTCACGATCAAGGAAAACGGCCCGTCTTCGCCCATCGGTCCCGACCTTTTTTTTGTCGAGACGCACATTTTCCTGTTGGAGATCATCGATCTCCCTGCGAAGCTTCTCGTACTCCTCCATCTTCAGGCACAGGAAGTGCTGGGTCTGACGAACCCGTTCGTTGATCCCTTTCCGCGTTAGGACATAGATGTATGCCGCTTTGTTGTTGGAGTTCTTGAAACGCTGAACCTTGACGTAGCCCTTCTTAATGAGTTCCCTCAGGATAAAGTTCATACTCCCCAGACTCCGTCCTATCTTCTTCGAGAGGTCCCTCTGGGATATCTCGCTTTCCGAAGAGAGTTCGCGCAGGGTTCTGAATTGTGCTTCATTCATGGTGATGACACGATTTTGGACGAGCTACCGCCACGGCGGTTGAAACTTTCACAATGAATTGGCCGGATTATTGATTTGTTCAACCCCTGAACAGGCACATCTTCTCAATTGCACGCGCATATGTCAAGGGTTTTGTAGCGAGGAGAGACCGGAACCTCTTACCTGTGTTCTTATGTTCCGCTGATCTTCAGTCCCTCCACGTAGATCGACGGTGAACCCACGGGGCCGTAAAAGGTCAGGTCCGTACCTGTTTCCCTGATGTTTTTGAACAGGTCAAAGACGTTTCCCGAGAACATCACACCCTGGAAGGGCTCTTTTGTGCCATCCCTGTAAATGTAGCCGAGACAACCCACCGAAAAGTCTCCCGTGATGGGGTTGGCTGTGTGAGTCCCCATCAGGTCTTCTATTACGATGCCGTTGGTGATGGAAGCAAGGATGTCCCTGGAGCCCTTTTCAATATATATACCCCTGGCGCCGCATTTCGGAGGGCTCTTGAGGCTCCCGCGCACGCTGTTACCCGTCGAGGCCTTTCCCAGTTTGTTGGCGAAATAGGTATCGTAGAGAAAGGTCTGAAAGATTCCGTTCTCCACAACCGTATTCTTACGGGAAGGCACACCCTCTCCGTCGAAGGCAAAAGCATCCGGTCCGGCCATTCCCGAGTCTATTATCCTGAGGCCTTCCGCAAAGCATCGTGTTCCTTCCTTGTTCTTCAATTGCGTCTTGTCCTTGTGGAGATTCTCCGCGAGAAAAGACTCCGACAGGATGCCAAGGAGGTCCGATGCGGCTCTGGCCGTCAGTATCCCTTCGTACGCGCCCGTAGGTATCTGTTTCGCGAACAGCATGGAGACGATCTTTTCCGCGATGTCGAGGCCCATCCGGACCGGGTCAATGCCCTTGAGATCATCCGACCAGCGCCAGTCATACCATGACACTTCCTCGTTGCCTTCGGTCGCCACAGCCATCGCCGAAAAAACAAAAAGGCTCCTTCTCCCCGTTGCGAGCAGACCGTTCGAGTTCCCTATTGCCGCGTAGAGATCGACCTCCTGAAACTCGCAATTCCTGACAGCCGTGATCCTCCTGTCATACTCCCTTATCGTTCGTTCCATATCAATGAGAGTCGACTTCTTCTCCTCATCGCTTACGGCAAGTCCCCGCTCATCCCTGAGGTCAGAAGCAGGATAGTGCGCGCAGGCCGGCGCAAAGAGACTCTTCTCGTCTCTTTCCATAACGGGCACAAGGGCCTTCGCATTCGCCAGAAGCCTTTCCGCGGGGTCCTCCCTGTCATAGGTGTAAGAGAAAACAGGTCTCGAATCCTTGATGGCACGAAGAGCGTACCCCTCCTCTTCCTTGAACTCGGCGGCACAGATCTCCCCATCCCTGGCCTCGATCTTCTTCCCCTTTTCATTGAGATAGAAAACCTCGCAACTGTCAAAACTGCCACAGATTGCATCCAATACTTTCTTCATCTTTTTCCTCTCGCGCATGACGTGTCAGGTATGCTTACCCGGTGTACATTTGGGCCCTCCGGGAGGCTGGAGGGTTGAATGGCTTTGTGAACTACTCCGCTTCTTTTATCATCTGCTTCACCGTGTTCAACAGTCCGGGTAGATCATCGCGAACAACTTTCCAGATGATTTCGAGGTCAACACCGAAGTACTCGTGTACAAGCAGATTTCTGAAATCCTTTATGTCCTGCCATTCAACATCATGATGCTTCTGTTTCACATCATCGGGAAGCTTTCCTACCGCCTCACCGATAACCTCAAATTCTCTGATGACTGCCGAGCAGGTCTTTCGGTCGCTGCGGAAGCCTTCAAAGGTCATGCCGGTCGTAAATTCAACTATCGCATTGCCTGATTCCAGAATATCCGCCAGATAGAGGACCGCGTTACGCTCAGACATAGATAATATGCTTTCTTATCCTTTCCCTGACAACAGGCTTCAGCGATTGCTCAAAACCTAGGTCCACTCTTCTTGATGTTTCGCTCTCCAAGAACCTCTTGAGTTGCAGGAAGCTATGAATATTCTTTTTGTCTTCTTCCATCTCCACAACAATATCAATGTCGCTTGAAGGGGTGAAGCCGCCCCTGACCAGACTGCCAAAAACTCCGATACGGGTAACCCCAAACCTGTCCCGCAAAAACTGCTTATGCTTTTGCAAGTGATCGACAAATTTCTTCAAGGTAAGGTCTTCCATTCTCGTATCCTGTTAGATATATACATTATTGGTGGACATATTGCAAAAACCCGCTACTTCAATCCACCCTCTTTCCAACGTTCAGCAGACCGCGCACAGAATCTCATTCCGTCACCTTGCCCTGTTCCTTAACATTCAACAGGACGTTGATAAAGTTGGGCTTCGAGTCCAATTCGTGTTTTGTTGTCATTCCGGCTTCAGGCCGGTGTCTTCACTCGCGCAAGCTACATCCAGAAAATATGCGGGGATAGGAAAACCCCTGGATCCCGGATCAAGTCCGGGATGACGACAAAGAGGACTTTATCAACAACCTGTCAAGCGATTCAAGCCATTCAAGCGATTCAAGCCGTCTTTCATATTTCCCTTATCATTGCCGTTTCATCACATTCCGGGAATTTGGCGCACTTGATGCAGTCGGACCAGATCTTCTGGGGAAAGATCTTCTTGTCGGTGACGGCAAAACCGCATCTCTCAAAAAACTCCACCTGGTACGTAAGGAGAAAGAGCTTGTCTATATCGTAGGTCCTGCCTTCTTCAACGCAGGCCTCAACGAGCGCTCTTCCCACACCCCGCTTGCGCACGGTGTCCGCAACACAAAGAGAGCGGATCTCGGCGAGATTTTCCCAGCAGATGTGCAGGGCACCCGTTCCCGTAACAACTCCCTCATGTACGTGGACAAAATAGTCCCGCAGGTTATCATAGAGCTCCCCCAAGGGCCGCGGCAGCATCTCGCCCCGTGAAGCAGACTGGTTTATCAACTGGTGAATCTTTTTGACGTCTTCCACTTTCGCTTTTCTGATCATGATTGAAGCATCTCCCGCGCTATTTTTATCGTTGTGTCTGTGATCGTGGCCCCTCCGAGCATTCTTGCAAGCTCCTGTACCCTCTCTTCGGACGCAAGCTCCCGTATGGCTGTTCTCGTTCTGCCGTCTATCACCTGCTTTTCCACCAGAAAATGTCTGTCTCCATAGGCCGCGATCTGGGGAAGATGGGTTATGCAGAGTACCTGGTGTTTCTCCGACAGGTCCTTTAACCTCCGTCCGACCATGTCCGCCACCCTGCCCCCGATGCCGGCATCCACCTCGTCAAAGATGAGCGCCTTCTCCTCCTCCCCGCCGATCACCTTCTTGATGGCAAGCATGATCCTCGACAACTCGCCGCCGGAGGCTATCTTCCTCAGAGGTTTCAAGGGCTCGCCGGCATTCGTCGAGATGAGAAGCTCGATGTCGTCCCGTCCGTCCCGTTCGATGTAACCCCTGTCAGTGATAAGCACCTGGAATTGAAGCCCCCTCATGGAAAGGAACCCCAGTTCTTCGATGATCGCCCTTTCGATCCCGGGCGTTCCATTCTTGCGCCTCACTGAGAGCGCGAGCGACAGCTCCTCCACTTCTCCGGCGAGGTGTTTCCTGTCTTTCTCGAGAGCGTCGATATCACCCGTCAACCCCTTGAGGTAAACGAGTCTTTCCTGCGCCCTCTGACGGAACGACTCTATCTCCTCGAGCGTGTTGCCATATTTGTCCTTGAGCTTGAAAATCTCCGAGAGCCGATCTTCGATGCGCATCATTTCTTCTTCGTCAAAGAGGAGCGTCTTTTCGATCCCCCGTATCTCCAGAAGAAGGTCCTCGATCTCGTAGGATACGTTCTCCACCCTCTTTCTTAGTGCTTCCATGGCATCTATGGGACCCAGGGCCCTGAGCATCGCCGCGTATTTTTTGAGAAGGGCCTGGGCGGACTGCTCCGACCCCTCGAGGCCCTCCGCCATTTCTTCGAAGACCTTCCCGATCTTTTCAGCCCCCTTGAGCACCTTCAGCCGCTCCTTAAGGGTCTCTTCCTCGTTTTCGCCGATGCTCTTCTTCTCTATCTCCTCTATCTGGAATTGGAGAAGATCCATCTCCCTGTCTTTTCCTTCGGCCTCTCTCCTTCTGGCGGCAAGCCCGGCACTCACCTTTTTCAGTTCCTCGACCTTTCCGGAGAGCTTTTCCCTTTCCTGCCCGAGGCCGAGCAGGTTATCCACGATGCCCGTGTAGTTCTCCTTGTCCAGGAGGTGCTGGAACTCGTTCTGTCCGTAAACGCTTATAAGGGTCCCTCCAAGGGCCTCCATCCGTGCAAGGGTAATAGGCTCTTCATTCAAAAACGCCCGGGACCTGCCGGAATTCCCGATGACCCTCTTCAGGATGTACTCATCGCCGCCGCTTGCGAAATGGCCCACGACCTCGGCCTGTGAGGCGCTCGACCTCACCGCGTCCGGGGCGGACTTCGCGTTCATGAGCGTGGCCAGAGCATTGATCACGATGGATTTTCCCGCGCCTGTCTCGCCGGTTATGACATTAAAACCCTCTCCAAACTCGATTCTGAGTTGGTCGATGATGGCAAAACCTTTGACGCCCAGATAGGTCAGCATCCTTTACCGTTCACCCCACTTCAGCTTTGTTCTCAGTATCTCGAAATAGCCCCGCGATGAAGACTTGACGAGATGCACGGCATGGCTTGACTTCCTCACGGTGACCTCGTCGGCGTACTCGAGGGGAAAACCGACCTGACCGTCAAGGGTCAAAATGACCTTTTCATCCGCAGATTTGAGGACCGCCCGTATCACGACGGATTCAGGCAGGATTATGGGCCGGTTTGTCAATGTGTGGGGACAGATGGGAGTGACAATGAGATTCGTCAGCGACGGATAGATAAGGGGTCCTCCGGCTGCCATGGAGTAACCCGTCGATCCCGTGGGAGTCGATACGATCAATCCGTCCGCCTTGTATGTCGTCAGGTATTCCTCGTTGACGTACGTCTCTATATCGATGATCCTCGCCAGGGCGTCCTTGGTGATGACAGCGTCGTTCAGGATCGTGATATCGAAGATCGGGTCGCCGCCCCGGTTGACCCTGACATCGAGCATGATCCTCTTTGAAATACTGAAGTCCCCGTTTAAAACCTTCTCCAGAGTCGCTGCAAACTCCTCTATGGATGTCTCCGTGAGGAAACCAAGACTTCCCAGGTTGACACCGATGATGGGCACCTCTGAACCCTTACCATGGCGTGAAACGGAAAGTAGGGTACCGTCTCCTCCGAGAACCACTATGACGTCGGCACCTTCCCCGACGTGTTCCATCTCGAAGGTCTTGCCATATGCAATCTGGGCCGCCGCTTCCTCCTCCAGGACGATGGTGCTCCTGTCCCCGAACTGTCTCACGATCTCGCGGGCGATCTCCAGGGCATCTTTCTTCTCACGTTTGCACACGATATGGATCGTCTTCATGAAATATACCTTTCCTTCAAACGGTCTGATAATTCACCGAGGAGACGGAAGGCTCTCTCGACGGTTTCCGTCCGGTCGGGATTGAGAAGATTGCAGGTTGCGGGCGCAAGCATACTCCTTGCTGCGATCTCCTCCGGGGCCAGCCCTTTCGCTGCAAGGGGCCTCCACATCATCTCCATCCTCCCGGCAAGAGTACCGGCATCTTCCTTCGCGAATTCTTCTTCATAGGTAGGCACGATACCCCAGCTTACCGTTCCGCCCCCCGTTATGAAATCCTTCACCCTGTCATAATTAACGAAAATATCACCAAACCCATAGGCGTTCAACGAAATGATGTCAATGTTAAGGGAAAGAAGAAAATCCCAGTCGGGATTCCCGCACAGATGCAACCCCCGTGGACCCTCGACGCCTTCGAAGAACTCATACAACTCATCCCGTGCCTTTATGTGGTCGTAGCCACTCATGGCGTTAAAGATAAATTCCAGACCCGGGTCATCGATCCACACGAACGCATGTTCATTCCTCGCGGCAAGCTCTCTGTGCTGAGAGTTGACCCTTTTCTGGATGAACGAGAACGCAACGGTACGTATGTCATCATTATAAACTATCGGCTTGCCATTCTCATCTACAATCTTCAACGTGAGGCTCACCGGGCTGATGACCTGTCCGTGGACCGCGATATACCGGGAAAGGTCATGCCTCAGAAAGCGGCGGTACACCAGGGAATGGCTGTCGGAGAGGGCAAACCATTCGAGATCGTCCTCATGGGCAAAGAACACATCCAGTTCTTCGTAGAACATTTTCGTGTCCACGTAGCATCTGGCCGCCGCCTCATCGACAATAACACCGGGGAATCTCTCCAGCGCCTGTATATACATGTCTTCAAAAAAGGAGACTCTTGGAAGTTGCGGCCAAAAGGGAACATCGAGAGAAAAAGCGAGCTTAAGGGCTTCGTCGACGTCTTCGTGGGGAAGAATCCCCATTGCCGTTGTCGCAAGGCCTGCCTTGAAGGATATTCCCTTTTTCATCTAACATCTGTAACAAATGGACGGGGTCATGTCAAACATCTCCTGTTTCCCGCATCCCAAGGAACGCTTTCATCTTCCACCCCCTTCCTTTTTTCCTATCTATTACTAATACTATCCAATAGTTACAAGTTACCAACCGCAGAAAAAAGGTTGACATCCAATCCCAACATAGGCTATGTAATACAGATGAATCTCAGTAAGCTATCATATATCATTCTCATAACGATTATCTTTGTCGCGAGCCTCTTCGTGACAAACACCTTCTCATCCACCGGTGTATTCCTTGAGGAAGAAAGTACGGACGGATCGGCGATCATCGAGAAGACGATCGCATTTCTCAAGGAACGCAAGCCCGGCGTACCGGAAGACAGAATAAAGATAATCGCTTCCAGCGTTTATGAAGAATCCAGGAGATACGACCTTGACTACCGTCTGGTCCTCGCGATCATGAAGGTTGAGAGCAATTTCAGGAATGATGCCATCTCCAGGCGCGGCGCCCGCGGACTGATGCAGATAAACCCCTCTTCCGCGCGGTCCATAGCTCGGGAATCGGGCGTCGAAGTCAGAGGAGCGAAGTGTCTTCACGAACCTGAGAAGAACATTAAGATGGGCGTAAGCTATCTTTCCAAACTGCGGGACATGTTCGATAACATGGTCTCAGCCCTCCATGCCTACAACGCCGGCCCCGGAAGGGTCAGGAAACCTGTTAGCGAAGACAAGGTAAAAACCACCGCGTTCACCAGAAGGGTAATGAACGAGTATCGCCAGATCTCCGACGTCCTCCCCGAGCCCGACGAACAATAAGAAAACCAACGATCTCACGAAGAAAAAGGGTCCACGGGACCGAAGAAACGCCACCAGATGAAGGCGTAAGAATGTATCTTAAGATGACAAAATGCCAGACATCGGGAGACACCGTCGACGCAATGAGGAAACAACTCATTGAAAAAGCGGGAGAAGCCGCCGCGAAAATGGTCTATGCCGCCGTAACCTTCGAGGTAACCGCGGTAAGACCTCTCGCCGACTTCGGCCAGGGCTGGGAGAAAAGCTATCTAAATATCTTCCCCGGATTCAGGATGTTATTGGGGTCGAAGAGGGTCTTTATCGACTTCATGGCGCTGATGACTTGGGGCGAGAGTTCCATGCCCAGGTAAGCCGCCTTCGCTGTGCCTATGCCGTGCTCTCCTGAAAGCGTCCCGCCGAGTCGGACGGTTTCCGCAAAGATCTCTTTGACCGCCTCTTCGGCTTTGTGGCGGTCCTCGACCGTGTCCTTTATCATAATGCTCACGTGGAAGTTCCCGTCGCCGGCATGGCCGAAGCTTAAGATGGGAATGCCGTACTTCTTTTCAAGGGTCTCAAGGGTACGGATCAATGTGGGGATATGGGAACGGGGAACCACAACGTCTTCCGCTATCTTGACGGGATTGAGGTTGTAGGTAGCCTGCGAGAGGACGCGCCGGGCTTGCCAGAGCTTGTCCGCTTCCCCCGCATCCCGGGTAACATCGCATCGCACGACCTTCTGACTGACAAGGATCTTCCTCACCTTTTCAACTTGCGGCGCCACCGCCTCTTCATTGCCGTCGACCTCAATAAGCAGCAATCCCCCGATCTCCTCCGGTATGCCCATGGGGGATGCTTTTTCACTGCAGCGGATGGAAGCCCTATCCATGAACTCTATCGTTGAAGGGATGATCCTGGCAGCGATGATCGCCGAAACGGATCGGGCCGCGTCTTCGACCTCGTTGAAGAGAGCGAGGATCGTGGCCTTCGATTCGGGAAGAGGTATCAGTTTCACCGTAATCTTCGTGACCACACCGAGGGTGCCTTCGCTCCCCACGAAAAGCCGGGTGAGGTCGTAGCCCACAACCCCCTTCATCGTCCGCACGCCGGTATTGAGGATCTCCCCCGTCGGAGTCACCACCTCAAGCCCTATTACATAATCCCTTGTCACGCCGTATTTGAGTGAATTGGGCCCGCCGGCGCATTCCGCAACGTTGCCTCCCATGCTCGAGTATTTATACGAAGCAGGGTCAGGCGGATAAAAGAGACCGTACTTCGCTGTTTCCTGCTGAAGGTTGAAGGTGATGACCCCGGGCTCGACGACAGCTATGAGGTTTTCCGTATCTATCTCCAGGATACGGTTCATTCTCGTAAAGACGAGGACGACACCCTCCACGACAGGTACGGACCCGCCCGTCAAACCGGTGCCCTGTCCCCTGGGAATCACGGGAAACTTATGGCGGTTGGCAAGTTTCAGTATACCGGAGACCTCTTCCGCGGACGAAGGGAACACGATGAGGTCCGGGATGATGCCATCGGTCCTTGCATCGTACGAATAACACTGCCGCTCCTCGAGCGAATCAATGACATTCTCCTTCCCAACGACTCCCCGTATCTCATCAACAACCCTGGTTTCCACTCGTCCCTCTTTCGGCTGGATTTTTTGCGTGTAATAATACCATATAATCCTGAGATATTCATCGCCAAACAACCAAAGACGGTTCCAGGTTCCACGTTCAAGGTTCCATGTTAAGAATACGAAAACTCTTCTTCGTCTTCTAACCTTGAACTTTTGAACCTGGAACCGTCTTCTTCCTTACCTTCCCTGGGCGATGACGGTGCCAAGGAGCGTGCCTATCACGACGCCACCAAGGACTGCTACTGCCACCTGCCCGCTTCTGCCCTCTTCGCGGCGCTCCACGTAGCGAAAGTTCTCCCGGTGATACCTGACCGGCTCAGGTCTATAGTGACGGGGACTATGGTCGCGAACCACACCATATCTGGCCCCGGAGGGATTATGCTTCCAGGGATCGCAATAGCCAGGCGACGCAACCAACAACATGAACCCTGCTATACCAACCAACATCATCACAACCAGTCTTCTCATCATGTCCTCCGTTCTTGGTTTTGTCCTGTGCTAAGGCAAACTTCGTGCCATTCCCTTGTATTCCTTCCCACCTTTTCGATATCACGAGGGTTTTCGCCTCTTATACACATCGCAGGCATATCTCATTCCAATCACAATTGTCGACATCATGGACCCGGCACGACGATACCGTCGAGTTCGCATCGTCCCTATGACCTGTAACCCATAACCCATGACCTCTCTTTTTTTCTTTGCATTTTCATGTCCCGGCAGGTTATTTACAGTAAAGTCAGGGAGGTTGTATGAAGAGGATGATAATACTGGTACTGCTGTTCGCCGCGGTAACGTTCCTTGTATGGAATGTCTATGCGGATTCGGATTCCTTTGGCAAGGCCGACAAGGACAAGAGCGGTGTGATCACCGCCGACGAATATGAATCTGCGGTGAGATCGAAGTTCAAGGAATACGACGCGAATAATGATGGCAGGATCGATATGAATGAGTTCACTGCGAAGGCGCATCCCGAGGCAGTGAAAGAGTTCAACTTCATGGATAAGAACAACGACGGAGTAGTCACTGCCGATGAATTTTACAGGGCAGCTCTCCAAAGGCGTGATCAGATTGATTTCAACCGCGACTCAAAGCTCAGCAAAGAAGAATTCAATTCAACGAAGGCCCTGCCTTTTCTGAAGTTCTACTTCTAGGGGTCGACCTCAAAGGGCCCGGGGCATACATATTTATACACTACCATGAGGAGGCGAACCGGTCTCGTCGATCAGGCTGTCATTCGCGGTAACGCCTGGCCTATCCTATTCCTATGACACAGAGCACGCAACAGAAGAGCACCTTAAGCGCCTTGCATGAGCCTTTCTTCCGGACGCTGTGGATCGCCAATATAGCATCTCTCGTCGGATCATGGATGCATGAAACGGGTACGGCGTGGCTGATGACGTCGATGACGGTGTCTCCGTTCATGGTAGCCATGCTGCAGACCTCGATGACTCTGCCCTTCTTTCTCATGGCTCTGCCCGCGGGCGCACTCGCTGACATAATCAACAGGCGCAAACTTCTCATCGCCGCGCAGTTCGTTATGCTCGCCGCGGCCGTTTCCCTTGGCGTCCTCACGCTGGCCGGGATCGTAACACCTGTGACAATACTCCTTCTCACTTTTGTCCTTGGCATTGCTGCCGCGGCCAATGCACCAACCTGGCAGTCGATCATCCCCGAACTGGTCTCCCGCGATCATCTCCAGTCGGCTGTAACCCTGGGTTCCGTTGCCTTTAACATTGCACGCGTGGCAGGCCCGGTACTCGGGGGACTCCTTCTCGCTCTCCTCGGCCCTGCCTCCGTTTTTTTCGTCAATGGCCTGTCGTTCATGGGGGTGATCCTCGCCCTGCTACGGTGGAAATATAGTCCGCAGGAACAGACTCTGCCGGCCGAACGGTTCGCGGGGGCCATACGGACGGGGGTCCGTTATGTAAGAAACGTGCCCCAGGTCAAGACGGTTCTGATCCGTATGGGCGCCTTTTCCTTTTTCGGCAGTTCACTGTGGACCTTCCTCCCCATCATAGCCCGTGTCCGCCTCAATCTTGATCCGTCAGGCTTCGGATTCCTCCTTTGTTTCTTCGGTATAGGCGGGCTTCTGGGGGCTGTCATCCTTCCCCGTGCAGGGCAATTGTTCAAATTCAAGAACCTGGCCAACCTTGCCACTCTCCTTTTTGCTGCAGCGATAGGGGTCCTTTCTTTCTCGGGAACGTTCCATCTCACCGCCGTCGCCCTCCTCGCGGGGGGTATTGGCTGGCTCGTTCTGATATCAACCTACAATACAGCTATCCTCTCAATCATACCCTCCTGGGTGAGAGGCCGCGTCATGTCCGTCTTCATGCTCGTCTTTTTTGGTCCCTTTGCGATAGGCAGCGCGCTCTGGGGATTCCTGGCATCATGGTTCGGCATCACCGAAACCCTGGTCTTCACCTCCCTCGCAACGGCGGTAGGCCTTCTCGTCACGTCCCATAGACACCTGTCCGAGCCACACGGGGTGGACCTTACACCATCGGAGCACTGGCCGCAGTTTCCAGAAGAGATGGAACCGAACATGCACGGGGGCCCGATCCTCGTCGTTGCCGAGTATTCCATCGACCCGACACATCTCGACACATTCCTTGCGGCCATGCCCTCTCTGAAGGCCATCCGGATGCGCGACGGCGCCTTCCGTTGGAACCTTTTCAGGCAAGCAGGGTCAGACTATCAGTTCATCGAGTCCTTCATAGTCCAATCCTGGGCGGAGTACAGGCGGCAGCAGGAACATTTCACGGTCTCCGATGGCGGAGTCGTCGACACCGTCCGCTCCTGTCAGACAGAAGGTGAATCCGTCATAGTGCGTCATTTCGTGGCACAACCGGTCAAAAGGGAGAAATAGACAGGTTGCCGGTTGCCAAAAAAAGACCGCGAAAGGGGACGGGCTGTCGACGCAATTTGTCAATGCAATTGTTGACCCGGCAGCGAATCTTTTTTTTGGCTTTTAGACTTGTGACGTGAGACCTGTGACTTGTGACGGGCTTTTCGCCAGAAAAGCTCTTGGACGTGTGACATGAGACTTGCGACTTGTAACGGCCTTCGGCCTGCGACCTGAGACGATCTTCTATTCCTTGTAATATAGAAGATCCCTGGCGTATGGCGCTATGGCCTCCACGAAGCCGTCCTGCTGTTCCCAATCCATTGGTTTGAAGGAACGGGCAAAGTAGACGTTCTGTTCGAGCTGCTCCAGGTTGTCGCAACCGATGACGGCGGTGGCGATGGGCTGGGAAAGGGCAAAGCGGAAAAAGGCCTCCATGGACGTGTAGAATGTAAGCTTCGATACGAAGCCCCGAACGTATATTTTCATACCGATGATACCGACGCCCCGTTTTTCCGCCAGCGGCAGTATCTCCTCAAGGAAGCTATTCTGTGAAGCCTCGGCGGGATTGATAGGGACAAGCATGGTATCGAAATCGAAACGAGTGAGACATTCCCTGATCACCGACGGGTCTTGATGGCCGCTGACCCCCACGAATCGTGTGAGGCCTTTTTCCTTTGCCTCCATGAAGGCGTCGATGGCACCGCCGACGGCGAAAATCTTCTCCACGTCGTCCATTGTCCTGACATCGTGCACCTGCCAGAGATCGAGATGATCTGTCTTCATGTTGCGCAGCGTTTCGTGGAGATGATCGAGGGCGCCTTCCCTCGTCCTCGCGTGGGACTTGCCCGCCAGGAAGATGTCTTTTCTGCGCTCCCTGAACGCTTTGCCATAATACTCCTCACTCCCGTCATAGGCCCGGGCCGATTCGAAGTAGTTTATGCCCAGGTCCAGCGCCTTGTTGATGAGCGTGTAGGCTTCCTTGTCCTGTCCATAGGTACGCAGAAGACCCTCGCCCCCAAGACCCATGATGGTTGCTTCAAATCCTGTTCTGCCAAGCTTGCGTTTTTCCACTATACGAAACCTTTCGGTGGTACTCAGTCGTTGTCTGCTTTGAAAATGGCCCCGCCGGCAGCACTGGTGACGATCCTGGCGTACCGGGCCATATAACCCCCGGTGATCTTTGGTTTTGGTTTTTTCCAGGCCTTCCTTCGCTTCTCGATCTCGCCCTTCCCCACTTTCAGGTCGATGGTCTTTTTCACGAGGTCGATCTCGATAATGTCACCGTCTTTGACGAGGGCGATAGGGCCGCCCTCCGCAGCCTCGGGCGATACGTGACCGATACACAGGCCCCGGGTGCCTCCCGAGAACCGTCCATCGGTGATAAGGGCGCAGGACGTATCAAGCCCTCTTCCCGCCAGAATGCTCGTCGGCGTGAGCATCTCCCTCATTCCCGGTCCGCCTTTCGGTCCTTCGTAGCGAATGATCACGGCATCTCCCGCCCATATCTTACCTTCCATGATGGCCTTGCCTGCATCCTCTTCGCTTGCGAATACGCGGGCTTTCCCCTCGAAATGCCAGATGCTCTCGCTGACCCCAATCCGTTTCACTATCGACCCCTGGGGAGCCAGAGAACCGGAAAGCACGGCGAGGCCGCCTTTTTCATGATACGCGGTCTCTATGGTTCGAATCACATCACGGTCTATCGCATCGGCACTCTTGAGGAGATCGGAGAATTTCTTTCCCGAAACGGTCACGCAGGCCTTCCTGATAAGGTTCCTGCGAGTGAGCTCCTTCATGATTCCGTAGACCCCGCCTGCTTCATTGAGATCTTCCAGGTGATGGGGCCCCGCCGGGCTCATATTGCAGATATGGGGGACCTTTTCCGATATGGCATCGAAGAGCGCGAGGGGAAGGTCGAGACCCCCCTCGTGGGCGATGGCCGGAAGGTGCAGGGCTGTGTTCGATGAACCTCCGAATGCCATGTCAACGGAAATTGCATTCCTGAATGCATCGAGGGTCATGATATCTCTCGGTTTCAACCCTTTTTTTATGAGGTCCATGATGGCGATACCCGTTTCCTTGGCAAGTCTTATCCTCGCCGCATGGACGGCCGGTATGGTTCCGTTTCCCTTGAGCGCAATGCCCAGAGCCTCGGAGAGACAGTTCATCGAGTTTGCCGTGAACATGCCGCTGCAGGACCCCGCGCCGGGGCAGGCACATTCCTCGAGCATGGCGAGCTCTTTTGCGTCCATGAGCCCCCCGGCAACCTTCCCCACTCCTTCGAAAACGGATATGAGGTCCACCGGTTTTCCTTTGAAACGCCCCGCCAGCATCGGACCGCCGCTGACCATTATGCTGGGGATATTGAGGCGCATGGCAGCCATCATCATCCCGGGGATGATCTTGTCGCAATTCGGGATCAACACAAGACCATCGAAGGGATAGGCCCTGGCCATGACCTCCACGGAATCGCAAATGAGTTCACGCGACCCAAGAGAATACTTCATTCCTTCATGGTTCATCGCGATGCCGTCGCAGACGCCGATCGTCGAGAACTCCATCGGTGTTCCACCGGCCATCCGGACCCCGTCCTTGACAGCCTGCGCTATCCTTCCAAGATGTATGTGCCCCGGAATAACCTCATTGGCGGAACTGGCAATGCCGATGATAGGCCTGTCAAGTTCCTCCTTCAAATACCCCATGGCGCCGAAAAGACTGCGGTGCGGTGCCTTCTGCAGACCTTTCTTCATTTTATCAGACCTCATGAAGCCTCCCATTCGACAAAAATATCGGTGCTAAATAAAACGGTCACCACGCCGTCTTTTGGAATATACAAGATTATTACAGAGGGAGGCAGTTTGCAACAGAATATTGCCTGGAGCGAAACCGCAAGCAAGCCGGACCGAAGTATCCCTCGATGGGCCGACCCTTAAGGTCTCGGGCCTCCCGCTCCCATGCCATCACGCGGTTCAAAGAAGATGCGGCCTGAGACCTGTTTCACGGTATCGAAAATAGTCACTTACGATCCGTCCATGATCAAATGCCATAACCCCCGGCAGGTCTGCGGCGGTATAGACGGCAGCCCGGCGGGCATCATCACGGCCTTCGAGCACACCCGTCCCTTCGCCGATAAAGACAACGGAGGCCGTATGGAACCTGGGGTCGCGCTTCGGGTTCGAATAGACATGGAATTGCTCGATGAGTTCAACATCGAGGGATGTCTCTTCTCTGGCTTCCCTGACAGCCGCCTCTTCGACGGATTCACCGACATCGACAAACCCTCCCGGCAGCGCCCACCCGGGCGGCGGGTTTTTGCGCTCGATGAGTATGATTCCACCCTGGAACCTTATGACGATGTCCACGGTCAACAACGGGGTTCTCAGCGTATGCGCCATGAAGCCTCCCTATTCATGCCCTCCTCCCCATTTGATATTTACAAAGACTACCCTATGTGGTAATCATCATCACGCATGGATTTCGATCTCATCATTGACAGTCACTCGCATTGGGGTCCCTCTCTATCAATGGGCATCGACGTCACGACGTCCCAGCTTCTCGATCAGCAAAAAGAGTCAGGCGTTGACTATGTCATTATCATACCCTTCCCTTCAACGGCAATCGAAAACAACGCGATTAACGTCCGGATTCTCGATGAGTGCCGACGCGTCGAAGGCTTTTTCCCCTATCACTATATCAGGGAGTCCTACGATACCGCCGGGTTCGATCCCCTGCCGGGCGCTTACTTCGGCGGGAAATGGCACTGGATGCGGGGGTGGCAGGACTCCGCCTCGAATTACAGCGTCCTTGGGGACCCGGCGCTGCCGGGCCTCGTCGAAAAGATCCAGAAGACAGGAAAGCCCGTGATATTTGAAGAAGAGTTGAAATTCACGAAGACCTTCGCAGATATGTTCCCCGACCTCACGCTCATCATTCCCCACCTCGGCCTTCTGGGGGGCTACCCTCTCGATTTTCTGAAGGCGTTCAGGGACAACGGGAACATCTACTTCGACACCGCCCTCGGTTCCAGGGACATGATCTTCGAATTCGTCCGGACCATAGGTCCCGAGCGTGTTCTCTTCGGCTCCGACGTGCCCTTCGGGACGATGAAGAGCGAACTGGCAAAAGTCACGGGGCTTTCGCTCGCTCATCACGACAAGGAACTCATACTTTCACGAAACGCCATACGGCTGGCCCGGCTTCCACTTTGAGAATCATGCACCGCAAGACCCTGCTTTTCCTCTCTCTTTCCGGCGTCATTCTCCTTTGTCTCTCCGCCCTCGTGTTGATCGATGTCCGCTGTATCCTTATCCAGACCGACGACGGGGAGGTCGTGCATGTCACATCCGTAAGGAACGGCGACAGCCTGGTGATCTCACACATCAATTCTATCTACGACGCGCCTGTAGAGGAACACCTGGAGGTCGACGAGAACCAGTTCACGTTGACCAGGGTGGTCACTGATTCCCAGGGGGTTCTCGAGTACTATGGCATCGCCGATACCACTCCTCGCGGCAAATGGTCCGTGATCCGGATCTTCAGCACCGAAGGCAGGAACTTCGCTTTTACAATCAAAGGAATCCCTGTTGACACGTTGAAGGAAAGGCGGCACAGCCATTTCAACGTTCACATGCAAGATCGTCCACTGTACCTATTTTTGTTTTGGAAAGTAAAGGCCGCCCGCGGCCAACCACTCAAACCCCCCGACACCCTGCAGTCCGTCCGCAGAAACAACCCTTAGAATCATAGAGTTGTCTTTCTGACAAACCACTGAGAGTTTTTTTTGTGATTTTTCGTTTGACAAGAAAAATGCCACTGGATATCATGAAACTATTCACACGTCACAAAAAGTTAACCATGGGGGTGTTAGTATGGGAAAAAGATTATCGTATTTCGTCTTGTCGTTTGTATTAATATTCGTTCTCTCACTACAGGCTGACGCCCAGCAGGCAATGAGGATCGTCGTTGCCACCGGCGGTACCGGCGGGGTTTACTACCCGTACGGCGGAACCCTGGCCGAGATAATAAACCAGAAGGTTCCCAACGTGAAGGCCACGGCCGAGGTCACGGGAGCATCCGTCGAAAACCTTCGTCTCGTCGGAAAGAAGGATGTAACGTTCGCCCTCGCCATGAATGACACCGTTTATCAGGCGTACACCGGTGAAGGAAAGTTCAAGGGTCACAAGATAGATGCCATGCGAACGGTATTCCAGATGTATCCCCACGTTTTTCACATCGTTACCCTGCAGAAGTATCCCGTGAAGAAACTGTCCGACCTCCAGGGTAAGAAGGTTTCCGTGGGTGCTCCCGGAAGCGGAACAGAGTACAAGACAAATCTCATCCTCCCTTTGCTCGGGATAAAGTATTCCGATATGAAGGTCTACAGGCTTTCCTTCTCCGAAAACTCGACGCAGTTGAAGGACGGCATCATTGACGTAGGTATCTGGGACGTGGCGCCTCCCACATCATCCATAATCGACCTTTCCACAACCCACCAGCTGAGGTTCATTCCCTTCACGGAGGAACAGGTCGACAAGGTGGTAAAAACCTATCCGTTCTACGGGAAGATAACCCTTCCAAAGAACACATACAAAGGGCAGACGGAAGAGGTCCTTTCCGTGTCCGTATGGAACTCCGTCGTCTGTCACAAGGATACCCCGGAAGACCTGGTGTACCAGGTGACGAAGGCGGTTTTTGAGAACCACAAGACTCTTGTCAACACACATAAGATCGCGGAGTATACCACACCAAAGGCATCCGCAACAAACAGCCCGATTCCCATACATCCCGGAGCCTTGAAATACTACAAGGAAATTGGCGTAGTGAAGTAGACGGGCCAGACGATGTCTGCAATATCTGGAGCGCACCAGACTGGAGGAACCGGGTAAGACCGGTTCCTCTTTTGTTGTCCGCAGACTCTATTTGAACACGCGAGGGAAATGACAATGGGAAAAACGATCGCTATCGCTGCAACGCTATTCGCCGTCTGTATGTCTCTCTTCCACCTCTATACGGGTTGTTTCGGCAGCCTTGACCCCTGGTCTCAAAGGGTCATACACCTCACCTTCGGTTTCCTCATCACCTTCCTGTCCTACCCCCTGCTGAAGGGCAGGCGGATCTCTCCTTTTGACATCCTGCTCGCGCTCACGAGTCTCGTCAGCGGCGCCTACATAATACTCAACATGGATGCCCTGGTGGACAGAGCCGGCCTTCCCACCACACCCGACGTTGTCTTCGGCGTCGTGACGATCCTTCTTGTGCTTGAGATGACACGGAGAGTCATCGGGCTCGCGCTGGTGATCGTGTCTGCCCTGTTCCTCCTCTATGCCTACTTCGGTCCGTACCTTCCCGAGGCCATAGCGCACAGGGGTTACGATATCGAACGAATATCCACCCATATGTACACGACACTGGAGGGCATATACGGGGTGCCGATAGGAGTCTCGGCGACCTTCGTCATCCTCTTTGTCATATTCGGGGCCTTTCTTGAAGCGACAAAGACGGGTGATTTCTTCATCAACATCGCCAATTCCATAGCGGGAAGGGCGCGTGGAGGCCCGGCGAAGGTGGCCGTCATCTCCAGCAGTTTCTTCGGCACCATCTCGGGAAGCGCCGTGGCGAATGTTGTTGGAACCGGAACCTACACGATCCCTCTCATGAAGCGAACCGGTTATACCCCTCATTTTGCAGCCTCGGTCGAGGCCGTGGCTTCAAGTGGAGGTCAACTCGTTCCACCAGTTATGGGAGCGGCCGCGTTCGTCATCTCGGAAATGACGGGTGAAAGCTATCTCAATATCTGCATCGCGGCCATCATACCGAGTTTGCTCTATTATATCGCCCTCTTCACGTCCGTACACAAGGAGGCCCAGAGGGTGGGTCTTCAAGGCCTTCAGGCCGACGAGGTCCCCTCCTTTATCGGGACTTTGAAAAGCCGCGGGTACCTCGCTATCTCCGCTCTTGTTCTCATTTATCTTCTGGCTGTTCAACTGACCTCACCTTCCTTTGCAGCTTTCTGGGCAATCGTCTCATCCATCATCCTCAGTTCCATCAGAAAAGATACGCGTCTCAGTCTCCAAGGCTTTATCAGGGCCCTGGAGGCAGGCTCCAAGAGTGCGCTGAGCGTGGTCGCGGCGTGCGCCGCCGCGGGCATCGTCGTCGGCGTTGTCACGCTTACAGGACTTGGCCTTAAGTTCTCGGGGGCAATTATCGCTCTGGCCCAGGGCAACCTTTACCTCACTCTCTTCTTCGCCATGGTCGCCTCCTTGATTCTCGGTATGGGTCTGCCTACGACAGCGGCTTATATCATCTGCGCGATCCTCGCCGTCCCGGCCCTCACAAACCTGGGCGTAGGTGTTCTTTCCGCGCATCTCTTCGTTTTCTATTTCGCCATCATTTCCGCGATCACCCCTCCTGTCGCCCTGGCCGCCTACGCAGGCTCGGCTATCGCCAAGAGCTCTCCCATGAAAACGGCTGTAACAGCATGCCGCATAGGCCTGGCGGCTTTCATCATACCCTATATGTTTGTCTTCAATCCCGCCCTCCTGATGTCCGGAAGCGTGCTATCCATCATCTGGGTCACATTCACCGCCTCAGTGGGGGTTTTTCTCTTGTCGTGCGCAACGATCGGATGGTTCCTCACCGCGATCTCGACGTGGGAGAGGGCGCTTCTCTTTGCCACTTCGATACTCCTCATAGAACCACGTGTCGTCACGGACATCATTGCCGTTGCGTTGCTTATACCCGTCGTGATGCACCAGATCTCTGTAAGAAAGAGGAAGCTCGTCCAGGTATCATAGGGAATCGGTTTGTCACAGAAGTGGATGAATAATGGAGCGAATGAAAATACGGCAGGAGTATCCGGAGTATCGTTGAGCTCTCTACCATAACCACGCGGGAGCCCGGCAGTCTGTAAGGAAGAAAACTCGAACCGACTATTGGCTGGAAGCGCGAAAAATGCCAGTAAAGAATCCCCAGAGACAAAGAAAGGGGCCAGTCTGATGACGTGGCCCCTTCTTGTTCACAATTTACTACAGTCGTCTTAAGCTGACTTTTCCATGGCGATGATGGCGGCGCCGAGGGAACCGACGATCTGCGGCTCTACATAGATCTTGAGCTGCGTGCCGAGCGCCGCTTCCAGGGCCTTTACCACCCCAATATTCTTGGCAACCCCGCCCGTCATGATGACATCGTTCTGAATACCGCCGAGTCTGTTGATGAGCCCCATGGTCCTGTCGGCGATGGCCTTATGGATACCGTAAAGGATATCTTCAAGCTCTTCACCTTCGCTGACGAGGGATATCACCTCCGACTCCGCAAAAACCGTACAGATACTGCTGATGGTCACCTCTTTCTTGTGTTTCAGTGAAATATCACCGATCCTGTCGAGTTCGACGTTCAGCGCCTTGGCCATGACCTCAATGAACCTGCCAGTCCCGGCGGCGCACTTATCATTCATTTCGAATTCAACAACGCGGCCTTTTTCATCTATCCTGATGACTTTCGTATCCTGACCGCCGATATCGATGATCGTCCTAGCCTGCGGAAAAAGATGGTTGACGCCTCTCGCGATGCATGTGATCTCCGTAACTGACTGCTTCGCAAAGGCCGCTCTTTTTCTGCCGCAGCCGGTCGCTACAATATAGGATACATCTGAAGGGCTTTTGCCTGGATAGGCAAGCACTTTTTCAAGTGCCATTTCAGCCGTTTTCCTGGAATCCGCACCTGTTTGAAGGATGGTATAACCCAATATCCCTTTATCCTTATCGAGAAGCAGAGCTTCAGTTGTAATCGAACCTATATCTATCCCGGCAACTAACATAAGCTTCTCCCCCTTTTTCTGTGCTATTCCAGAGTTGCGATAACCGTGTCCGCTTCCACTTCCTGACCAGCCTCAACAAGGATCTCCTTGACGGTCCCTGCTGCCGGGGAAACGATCGGCATTTCCATTTTCATTGCCTCGAGGATTGCAATCTGATCGTCCTCGCTTACCTTGTCGCCAACCTTGACATCAAATTTAACGATCTTTCCAACCATGGGACATGTTACTTCGGTAGCCATACACTTACCTCCTTCAGGATTGACTAACTAATATTACTTTCTGTATCCCAGCGCAAACTGGGCGATGATCATCTTCTGAACGTTTGACGTTCCTTCGACGATCTGATAAGACTTCGCGTCTCTGAGGTACCTCTCGACGGGATACTCGGAGGAGAACCCGTAGGAACCGAAGATCTTCACGGCTTCCGAGGCGCAGAAATTCGCTGATTCGCCAGCGTAGTACTTCGCCATTGAGGTCTCGAGGGTATTGTTCATGCCCTTGTCCTTCTGCCATGCAGCCTTGAGGACGAGAAGTTTTGCCGCCTCGTGCTCCACGGACATGCGGCCGATCTGCTCCTGAACCATCTGGAACTGCCCAATGGGCTGACCAAACTGTTCCCTTTCGTTTGCGTATTTGCAGGCCTCTTCGATGCAGCTCTCTGCCACGCCAACCGCTCTTGCCGCTGAACTCAACCTGGTGAAGTTGAGCATCGTCATGCAGATATTGAAACCCTGGCCAAGTTTGCCGACGAGGGCGCTCTTGGGTATCTTCGCTTCTTCGAAGAAGACCTCACCCGTGGGTGCGCAGTGGAGACCGAGCTTCGTCGTGATAGCTCTCTGAACAACACCGGGGGTATTGAAATCGACGAAGAAAGCGGACATGCCTTTGTGCTTCGCTGCCTTGTCGGTCATTGCATACACAACGCCACAGCCGCAGTAAGGTACGCCTGAGATCCATGTCTTGGAACCATTGAGAATAAAACCATCATCGACTTCCGTTGCAGTCGTTTTCATGCTGGCTACGTCGGATCCTGAGTTGGGCTCCGTAATGGCGAAGCAACCGCCGTTCGTTCCGGCGATAAGACCGGGCAGGAACTGTTCTTTCAGTTCTTCGCTCGCGAACTTGAGGAGAACGTTCTGCGGTCCGTTCATCTGAAGGTTGAAGGGAAGGCCCCATGACGGGCTGACTCTTGCCAGTTCGGTGGCCATAAGCGTTGCCGCCATGTTACCCTCTTCCAGCCCCAGGCCGCCGAACTTTTCGGGGGCCAGGCAGGCAAACATGCCCTGATCGCCCATTTTCTTTAAGAGTTCCGGACGATATTTATGCTCTTTCTCATCTTCTTCCATCGTCGGTTTGATATTTTTTACAGCAAAATCGTAGGCCATTTTACGCATTGATTCGAGTTCATCGGAAATCTTGAAATCCATATTTTGCTCTCCTTTCTTTGACGGTATTTTGTGGGGCAATATTGTGAAACAATTAGCAAACCTATCTTAGCAAAAGCACTTTTCGCCTGTCAAGCTAATTCTAATAAATACAATAAACGTTTACCAATGATTTACGGTGGTTAACGACGGCTTGCCCCGGCCTTTCCCCGAAGGGCCACTTCCACCGGAACTACGGTACATTCCCTTGCATAAGTCCTTTTGCTTTTATATAATTAATTCACCTGTATGGCAAGAAGAAAAGCATGATCCTCAGCACGACAGGACACGTTGACCGGGATTTCCATGTGACGGGGTTCGCATGGTCGCCGACGTACCTTCTGGATGCGGCCACGCCTCTGCTTTTCGAGGCGGGGTTTTATTCCATGGGACCGCTCTATGCACGGGACATCCGGAAGATCACCGGCACCAGGGACCCGTCCCATCTTTTCCTTACCCATGTTCATTACGATCATTGCGGCGCGGCGGCCTATTTCAAGAAGGTCTTCCCCGGTATAACAATATGCGCATCGAGGCGGGCAAGTGAGATCCTCTTCCGTCCCAACGCCATAGAACTCATGACTTCATTGAGCCGCAATTTCACCCATCTTGCGGAAACGTCGCCCGATATCGAGGGAGGCGCCATCCTCCATTCGCCTTTTGAACCGTTCACGGTTGATCGCGTCTTCGAGCACGAGGAGGTCGTTGCTGTCGATCCCGACCTCCACGTGCAGGTCCTTTTCACACCCGGCCATACGCGGGACATGCTCAGCTATTACATCCCCGAACGCAAGATCCTTATCGCCACGGAATCGGCGGGTTGCAGGAGCCAGACGGGACAGATAGTCAGTGAGTTCCTGGTCGATTTCGACGCCTACATATCTTCTCTCAAACGTCTTGCACTCCTTGATACCGACATCTTCTGCCAGGGCCACCATTTTGTGTATACCGGCAGGGACGTGGGGGAGTTCTTCGATTCCTCCCTGCAGGCGGCCTTCGCATTCCGTGGGCGCGTCATGGAACTCCTGACGATGGAAAAGGATTCCGTGGACAGGGTCGTAGAACGGATCAAGGAGGAGGAATACGATCCCAACCCGGGACCGAAACAGCCTGAAAGGGCATACCTGCTCAACCTGAAGACCCGGGTCGCTCATCTCGCGCGCAAAAGAGGCTAATGAACAAATAGGGGATCAGGGGGCTGAAACACGACCGCGGTTCACCCTGTGGCATTTGGCCGCATACCCCTCAATAATATTGGCTTTAGGCGACGAAAACAGTTGACACGTTATGGGTAATAATAGTTAGATATATGGGCATGTGAATTTTTTAATTTTTCCAAAAAATCACTTTATAGGAGGGGCTGTATGGACATAAAGACAATCGGAGTTTTGGGTGCCGGCGTAATGGGTAATGGCATTGCTCAGGTAGCTTCAATGGCTGGTTACAACGTCATTCTGAGAGACATCGAGGACAGGTTCGTCGAAGGCGGGATAAAGAACATAGACAAGTTCCTCGCCAAGACCGTCGAAAAAGGCAAGATGTCTGCAGATGACAAGGCAGCCATCATGGGCAGGATAAAGGGCACCACCGACATGGGGGCCATGAAAGACGCTGACTTCATCGTCGAAGTAGTCGTGGAAGTAATGGATATCAAGAAGAAAGTCTTTGCCGAGCTTGACGAAATAACGAAACCCGATGTGATCCTCTCCTCGAACACGTCATCCATGTCATTGACGGAGATGGCGACGGCGACGAAGAAACCCGACAAGGTTGTGGGCATGCACTTCTTCAACCCCGTTCCGCTCATGAAGCTCGTGGAAGTCATCCGCGGCGTCCAGACAAGCGATGCGACCGTCGCGGCCACCATCGATCTCACGAGAAAGTTTGGGAAAGAACCTGTCGAGGTTAAGGTCGACATCCCCGGCTTCCTCGTTAACAGACTGATGGTCCCCCACTTCATCGAAGCCATCAAACTGTATGAGCAGGGCATCGCTTCCAAGGAAGACATCGACAAGGCGGCAAAGCTCGGGCTCAACTACCCCATGGGGCCTTTCGAACTGATGGACCTCACCGGTCTCGATATCAACCTTCACGTGCAGCAGTATTTCTATGACAACCTCCCCAAAGAGCTGAAATGGGATCCCCCGCTAACCCTTAAGAACCTGGTGAAATCAAGCAACCTCGGTCGCAAGAGCGGCAAGGGTTGGTACGACTATTCGAAATAAGACACCGACAAAGGAGGGAAGGCTCCCATGGCCTACGAAACTATTATAGTTGAGAAAGAAGCACCCCTCGGGATCATCAAGCTGAACAGGCCTCCGGTGAACCCCTTGAGTGTGCAGTCCTACTACGATCTCTACGACGCGATCGTCGACCTTGAAAACGACAGTTCCATAGGCGCCATCATTATTACAGGTAATGGCGACAAGGCTTTCGGGGCTGGTCTCGACGTGAAGGACGTCATGGGAAAATCCGCGGTGGAAACACTCGACTTCCTCTGGGCAGCTCCAAGGAAGACCTTTGATAAGCTCACATCAATCGCAAAGCCAACTATCGCGGCCGTTTTCGGTCTGGTCCTCGGTGGCGGATGCGAAGTGGCAATCTGCTGCGACTTCCGGATAGCCTCCGAAGACACGGTATTCGGAGTCCCCGAGATCAATCTCGGCATAATGCCCGGTTCCGGCGCAACCCAGCGCCTCCCCCGGCTTGTGGGACTCCCCAAGGCAAAAGAGATGCTCTTCTTCGGTGATACTGTAAATGCTCAGGAGGCATATCGGGTCGGTCTGGCAAACAAAGTGGTGCCAAGAGAACAATTGATGGAAGAAGCAAGGAAATGGGCTGGAAAGCTCGCCGCGAAGCCCAGGGCGGCTCTGGCGCTCATCAAGAAATGTGTCGACACCGGTATGGACACGGACATAGCGACAGGACTGACTCTGGAAATGGACTCTTTTTCCATAGCATTTACATCCGAAGATGGGCGCGAAGGAATCAATGCGTTCGTCGAGAAAAGAAAACCCAATTACAAGGGAAAATAACGGGCGATATTCAGTCAGGAGGAAAAACTACACAGGATCAACCGGCGCGCTGCCTGATCGGACAGTCTTACGATTGACAAGAGCCGGAAAAGCGCCCTGATTTATCAAAATATTTAGGAGGAGGTAGATTCATGAAGACTTATTCAAACGTGTATATCCCTTACAACGGCTACTATTCAACCCCATTTACCCGTTGGCAGGGAAGTATGCAGAACGAGAACCCGATTGAACTCGGAGCAAAAACTGCAAGAAGATGGTTCCTTGAGAAGAAAAAGGTCGATCCGACGGTCATCGACTATCTCTATTACGGAACCTCTATCGCCCACAAATACCTGTTCTACAGCCATAACTGGGCAGCGGGTATGCTCACAGACAACAAGAAGAATGTGCCCGGCCTCATGGTCAACCAGGCATGCACAACTTCTACCACCATTTTGAATCTGCTGGCAAAGGACATTGAATTGGGTGTTTATGATGTGGGCTTTGGTCTCATGTCCGACCGCTGCTCGAATGGCCCCCACACCGTATGGCCGAACCCGATGGGTCCCGGCGGTGAACTGTTGCACGAGAACTGGATGATGGACAACTTCAACAGTGATCCCAACGTCACACCACCGACAAAGATGGTAGGGACTGCTGAGAACGTCGCCAAAATCGAAGGATTCACGAAAGAGGAGTCGGACGCCGTTGTGCTTCGGCGTTATCAGCAGTACATGATGTCACAGGCAAATGATCGCGAATTTCAGAAGAAATACATGTTCCCCGCGGAAGTGAAGGTTTCGAAAAAGAAAAGCGTGCTCGTTGAGCTGGATGAGGGCGTTACCGCCACGACAGCCGAAGGTCTCGCAAAGCTCGGTCCTGCGGAAAAGGGCGGAATCCACAGCTTCGGCGCACAGACATTCCCCGCCGACGGTAATGTTGGCTTCATCGTCACTAACCGTGACAAGGCCAAAGAATTGAGCGTTGACCCCAAGGTTGAGATCCAGGTCGTCTCCTACGGTTATTCCCGTGTTAACCCCGGTTTCATGGCTTCGGCACCGGTACCAGCGGCAGAGATGGCCCTTGCCAATGCCGGCCTCAAAATCACCGACATGAAGGCTATCAAGAGTCACAACCCCTTCACGACCAATGACCTCAACTTCGCAAAGAAGTTCAATATCGACGTCATGATGATGAACAACTATGGTTCCTCACTGATCTACGGACATCCCCAGGCCCCGACGGCTGGCAGGATCATTGCCGAGATGCTCGAAGAACTCGTCCTGATCGGCGGCGGATATGGCCTCTGGGCAGGCTGCGCAGCCGGCGACACCGGTGCATCCATGATCTTCAAGGTTGGTTAACATCTGAGTTCGTACATCGAGAACCGCCCCTCCTGGAGCTCCCGGAGGGGCGGTTTTTTTGTTCTTCCTGTATTTTGTTTAATGGCACGGCAAAATAGTGTACAATCATCATCAATATGCTCAGGAGATGTGTCGTTTTAGCTTTGCTCGCCGTGCTGACTATCCCGTTCAGCGCGGCCCTCGCCAAGGACTATGTCGTCAGGAAGATAATCAGCGGAGACACCGTTCAGCTCGAATCAGGGGAGGTCGTACGGTACATCGGGGTAGCCACCCCGGGCCTCAACAGTAAGGAAGGCGGAGCTGAGTTCTATGCCAGTCAGGCTGTCCGTTACAATAAGAGACTGGTCTTCATGAAAAAGGTCAGACTGGAATTCGACACGAAGAAGAAAGACGAAAAGGGAAATCTCCTGGCCTATGTCTTCGTCAAGAAGACCTTCGTCAACGCCGATCTCATCAGGAACGGATATGCCCGGGCGGATGTCTCCGGCCCCAATATCAAGTACAGGGATGCCCTCCTCGATGCACAGCGAAGAGCGAAGGCCGATGACAAGGGCATATGGTCGGAGAAGAAAGAGGATACGGAAAAATACTACATAGGCAACAAGAGGACATCCATTTTTCACAGGCCGGCGTGCAAGATGGTTCAAGCGATTCCTGAGAAGTCCAAAATTATCTTTCATAACAGAAGCGATGCTATTAAAATAGGTTACGTACCATGCAAGATCTGCAAGCCATGACCGAAGAATACCTGAGGTACTGGGGTCTCGATCACCACCCATTCCTGCTTGCCCCTGACGGAAACATGATGTGTGTCACGGGGCAGTATTTTGAGTGTTTCGAGCGCCTCAAATATGCCATAAATACGAACAAGGGCGGCGTTATCGTCGCTTCCGAGGACGCAGGGCTGGGCAAGACTACCATCCTCCTCAAGCTGATCGACGAAATGAAGGCAGAGTATGGTTCTCATTTCCGCTACGCACTGGTCGATCACCCGACGCTCACGGCCGATCAAATGATCGGCCAGATCACCGGCCTCATTACCGGTGAAACACCGGCGGACGACAAATTGAAGAACTTGACAACCCTCAAAAATGCCCTCATAGCGGGAAAGATGGAGGGCGGGAAAAACATAATCGTCATCGACGAAGGGCAGATGCTCTGTGATGAGCGAAATGTGCTCCAGGAACTGAGAGTGCTCATCAACCTCACTCATAACAATGAATACCTGCACACCTTTATCCTTTCAGGGCAAAAAGTCCTCTGGGACACCCTGCAGGACATGCCCGAGTTCTGGCAGAGACTCCCTGTACGGTATTACTTCACCCCGCTGAGATTTGAGGAAACACGTGAGTTGATCAGATATCGCCTTAACAAGGCCGGACTCGATGTGGCCAGAGAGATATTCGCCGAAGACGCCATAGAGATCATCCACAAATATTCCAAGGGACTTCCCCGGACCGTCATTGCCGTCTCCGACCTCGCCCTTCTCAACGGTTATAACGACAAGACCCGAAGGATAGGCTTCAAGGAAGTCTCCAAGGCCATTAACTCCATGAGCGGGAGGGGTGAAAGTCTGCCGTACATCGTGGCAGACAGAAGAGAGGAAGCAAAGGAAACCGCAAAGCCATCGAGCGAAGCAGCCGCTGCAGCCGTAAACCGCGGTCCCGCGGCGCCGTTGGAATACATTTCTCACAGCGCGAGGCAGCCCTTTTTTGACCAGCATTCCCCTCAATTCCTGAAACCGGTATTGATAACCTTGCTTACATTGCTCTTTGTCTTCATAGGCGCAGCCGGATACCATTTTATCCTGGCACCAAAGCAGCCCCAAAACACGGTTGTCGGAAAAGAGATCCAAAAACCGGAAACACCCAAGGAACCCGCCGCAGAGAGCGCTCAGGTAAAGAATCCACAAGAAACCACCGAGACCCAACCACAACACCAGGCATCCGTCCAGGCCCCGTCTGATGCCGCTCCCGAAACGGACGTGATAGCCACCTTCCGGGAAGAGATGAAAAAGAAGCACGAATCGGCCGAAAACCGTGTGGCTGTCGTCAAAGCCGTCGCCGCTAACATCCGCAGCGGCCCCGGAATAGAATCCCCGCGAATTCTTACCATTATCCAGGGAGAGATACTGCCTATCCTGGCCGAGCAGAGCGACGGGACGGGAATGAAGTGGTACAAGGTTAGTCTCTACGGCAACCGCACAGGCTGGATAGCATCCGAGGTAGCGACAGCAACAGCGAAGTAAAGACTGTTTTACGTTTTAAGTTTTAAGTTTTAGGTTTTAAGTAAAAGACCGAGAAGCACGCGACTCGACAGCCTACCCCTTGATACCAAACGATTCTGGTCAGGCCGGTTCTTTTCTTTTGTCCTTTTGCTTAAAACTTAAAACTTAAAACGGTCTTTATCCCCTTAACACCCGCTTGTCCCCTTTCCTGATCGTTACCTTGATCTGGTCCAGATACTCGAGAAGGGGTATGAGGAATTTCCTAGAGAGGTTGAGCTCCGATTTGAAATCGGAGGGACCCATTTCGTGATGGTTGCGAAGATAGTTGGTGGCTTTCACTTTGAGTTCCTCGATCATGTCCCTGTGGAAATACATATCCTGTGCAACCCTGACCACCCCGCCACGGAAAACAAGGCGCTCGAGAAGCTCGCGCGCATTCTTCTCGGTTACTCCCACAGTTTCGGCAAGGCCTTTCAGTCCGGGAGGGGTAAACCCCGAAGAGAGAAGAGCATCGAGGATACGTTTCTCAAATTCATCGGTCTGGCTCGTGTCTCCGGCGTGGTCCCGGGACCCGACGCGATCCTTTTCAACCACGATACGGCCGGCCGTAGCGCATTCGTCAAGAGCCGCCTGAAAAACCTGGACATCGGTAGCCGGCAGGCGGCTTCGTAGCTCTTCCTTCGGGATTCCGATCTTCAAAGGATTTGCCTTATGGTATTCTCCGACGAAGGACAGGATCTTTTCCTGATAGGCGTTGAAATAGTCTGTGTGCACATACGTCTTCCCCACGAGCCTGGCCACTGACTCCTTCTGTAGCACCTCGCCGATGTTTTCGATGGAAGTGACATCCTTCCCCGTGACTATCGAAAGTGCCTGCTGCCTGACCCCCTGGAAACCACCTTTTGATACATGGTAGGCAACCTTCTGAAGGTCTGTCCCCTCGTTCAGGGTGTGGTAGATCTTCTCAAGTCCTTCGGTCTTCCTCTTGTGCCTGGCAGGCATTATGTCGAGAACTCTTCCACCGCCCACCGTCTGGATGGCATAGGAACCGCGAAGGATGAACCTGTCACCGGGAAGCACGACGATGGGTTTCTTGAAAACAAACTGGACAAAGGTCTCCTCGCCCGGCTCGATCTGGTCGCTGCCAAGAAGCACGAGCCGCGCCTCTTCCTGCGTCGTGGCAATATGAAAACGCAGTATGCTGTCGTGGCGTATCGGCTTGATGGGAAGCTTCAAAAGTCTCAGCGAGGCGTCGATCCTTGAAGTGAGGAGGAGCGTGTCGGGCCGGGCCACCATGCTTCCTCTTTCGACGTCCTGCCTGTCAAGACCCTGAAGGTTGAGCGCGATCCTCTGACCGGCGGTGGCCTCCTTCACGTCGTCGTGATAGGCCTGTATGCTGCGCACTCTGGCCTTCCTGGTGAAGGGGAACAATTCCACCTCTTCGCCCACGCCAAGCGACCCTGAAATGCAGGTCCCCGTGACGATGGTTCCCAGTCCTTTCAGGGTGAAGACCCTGTCGATGGGCAGCCGGAATATGCCTTCCCTCGATTTCTCTCCAATGTGTGTTGACACATCACGCAGCATCGTCCTGAGGATGTCGAGGTTTTCTCCCGTCGTGGCCGACACCGCCACAAGGGGCGCATTTTCCAGCACCCTGCCCTTCAGGAAGTCCCTGATATCCTCTTCCGCGAGCTCGATCATCTCCTCGTCTACGAGGTCTTTCTTCGTAATGACAACAATTCCCTTCGTAAGCCCGAGCATCTCGCATATGTCCAGATGCTCCCGAGTCTGCGGCATGACCCCTTCGTCAGCGGCAACAACAAGAAGCACCGTATCGATGCCCCAGGCGCCTGCCACCATGTGACGGACGAATTTCTCATGACCCGGTACGTCGACGATCCCGACAAGCAGATCCTCGTCCAGATGCCAGTGGGCAAAACCCAGCTCCGTGGTAATGCCCCTTTCTTTCTCTTCCTTAAGGCGATCACAGTCGATGCCGGTCAGAGCCCTGATAAGAGTCGTCTTGCCGTGATCGATATGCCCGGCCGTCCCTACTACGATACGTTTCATGATATGCAAAACTATACCACGAATAGGGCGCGCAGGGAAAGGGTTGCGGAGGGGAAAAGGGGAAGAGAAAAAGCTCTCTCCGATACATGACACAAAAAGGGTCAATAGGATACAGGACCTATCGGTTCTATCACAACCCCCCTGCCCCCCCGTCTCTTCTCCATTGACTTGCCCATTCCTTTATGATTAATACAGGCATGCAAAAACTAAAGACCATATACAGTCCTCAATTTCTCACTGATTATCCTACCGTTGATTGCGAGAATCCTGACCGGATAGAGTTCATCCACTCAAAGATCAAAGATATAGTCGAATTTATCGAGCCAGAGCCATGTACCCTGTCGGATCTCGCACTCTGCCACAGTGAAAACCTTATCAAGACAGTCGCACGTAATAAAGAGGTTTACAGTACGGCCATCCTTGCCGCGGGGGGCGCCATGATGGCTGCGGATATGGCCCTCAGAGAACCATGTTTCGCCCTTGTGAGACCGCCGGGGCATCATGCCGGGCATGATTTCAATGGTGGCTTCTGTTTCTTCAACAACGTGGCTCTTGCCATAAAGAACCTCCTTGAGCAAGACACCATCGAAAGCGCCCTTATCGTGGACATCGATCTCCACTATGGCAACGGCACGTACGACATAGTACGCTCCGATCCCCGCATCACCTTCAGAAATATTGACGCCCATTCCCGGGAAGCATTCTTCAGGGATCTCGAGGAGGCCCTTTCCGACGGTTCTGCCTATGATATCCTTGGATGTTCCCTTGGATTCGATACCTATATCCGCGATTGGGGAGGGTTGCTTTACGGAGAAGACTATCACAGGATCGGCTCTTCCCTCGTGTCGGCAAACCGCCGTCTTTTCTGTGTCCTTGAAGGGGGTTATTATGTAGCCGACCTCGGAACGAATGCTCAGTTCCTCCTGACGGGTATACTCAAAGCTTGTTCGTAGCCTCTGTACTTGCCTTTGTGGCGGGCATATATGTAGCGGCTGTTCACCCTTGTCCCTTTGCCCCGATACTGATCGCTCTCGGGGTTCTCCTTGTCATCCTTCCCTTTCTCCTCAGGAAAAGATACGACTCACTGACAGGGACAGCTCTCCTTGCAGCCTTCCTGCTAGCCGGGATACTCAGGGTTTCGTTTGCTCTTCTGGGTCAGCCCGTTCATCCCGTCGACCCGGAGCCATCGCTTTACCGCGGACTCGTCATCGAATCGTCGAAGAACTCCAAGGTCATGGAGCTTGAAGAACCCTCCCACCTTTCGGGCACACGAGCCCTGATGCGATCCGACCACCCCGCCGCCATCGGCGACAGACTGACCGTCTTCGGCTCATTGAAAGACATTGTCGTCACTTTCAGGAATCCCCATCACATCTCC
>Ga0351950_1027_pt1 | contig 28575 bp, 29 predicted proteins | sample BONcelT113001H13_FD_206835 | JGI IMG/M metagenome (GOLD analysis project Ga0351950, IMG submission 206835) | Enriched cells from coal bed in the Powder River Basin, Montana, United States - BONCAT cells T11 rep3 HSBNCT.T11.300.1.H13 ...
CCTTCTTTCTTTCCGTGATGTCGACGATCATACCCCTGAAGCCGACGAGACGGTTCTCATCCATGATCCGCGCGACGTGGACTATGACGGGAAATGAAGTGCCGTCCTTTCTGACGGCGTTGTATTCGTTGCCTGCAGACACTCCGCCCCGGGCTATCTTTTCCAGATTCGCCGTCATTCGTGGAATCTCTTCAGGGACAAACAGGGAAAAGGCATCAATGCCCCGGGATATGTCGTCTTCGTCATATCGGAATATCTCAAAGGCCTGTCTGTTGGCAAAGGTGAGCGTCCTGTTCTCGTCCATCTCGAAGATGATCTGGGGCACCGATTCTGCGAGGTCCCTGAACCTGCGTTCCCTCTCGTGAAGCTCCCTGTCGGCTTTCTTCAGACGCGTAACGTCGACAAGGACGCCGCGGAAACCCGCAAATGCATCGTCTTTGAAAATCGCGGTGGTATAGATGATGGCGGGGAAGGTGGTGCCGTCCTTCCTTTTCGCCGTGTACTCATTGCCCGCGGTATCCCTCTCTCCGGCAATGATCTTCGCGGTGTTCTCGCGAATCTTTGCGTGTTCATGCTCAGGAAAAAGGTTCGTGGTCAGCACGTCGCCCCGGAGCAGGTCCTCCCCGGTGTAGCCAAAGAGCTCAAGTCCCTGCTTGTTGGCAAAGGTGATCACTCCGTCCGCATCCTGCTCGAAAATGACCTGGGGAGAAAGCTCCGCGATGTCCCGGAACTTCCGTTCGCTGCCCCTGAGTTCTTTTTCGGCCTTTTCTTTCTCGGTGATCTCTTTTCTCAATGCAGAGAGAGATTCGGAGGCCTGCGCGGCATCGGTCCTTCCCGCAGGGGTTATGGCGCACCTCTTGTTGGCATCGCGGAACAACGCCCAGAGGAAGCGTGTCGCTTCGCCATCGAGCGGCCATTCCAAGGCGGTCTCTTCCATCACGGCGATGATCTCGGAAAAGCCGACCGAACCTTTTGAGACCGCGCCGGTTGCGCGAAAGGCCTCGATGGAATCGACGAACCTCTCGGGGCGTCCCGTTTCCATGCTGTCGGCGAGGCTCTCAAGGAGGGGGCCGATCACTGCGGCGCATGCCTCGCAGTCTGTCTGGCGGGAGCCGGTCGCCTTTTTCAACCGTTCTATACACTGTCCAATGATTACTTGTGATCTTTCTCTAAAGAACGGCGGCATTTCTTTCATAGTACTCCGTTAGCTTCCGGGGAACAGGTTATCCCCCGGGGACGAGACAGGGAATGAGGCCATGCGGGTCACCACGCCTGTTTCCTCAGGAACGTACACGCATAACTGCTTAAATGTTATCGACGAAATCGGGAAATGTTTAACAGTGACAGCGCAGGAGACGGGAAGGGAGGAAAAAATCCTTCCTTTGCTGCGCGATAATGATAGAAAAGAAGGTCCTGTAAGGGGCATTGTCTGCCTTACAGGACCTTGTGGAATCTCTCGACGATACTACTTCTTCCTGGCGCCTTTCTTCGGGGCGGCCTGTTTCTCCTTCAGGGCTGCCCGGGCGGCTGCCAGTTTTGCTATGGTCACGCGGAAGGGCGAACAGCTCACGTAGTCAAGACCCGTCCTGTGGCAGAACTCGACGGAATTCGGTTCGCCGCCATGCTCGCCGCAGATGCCGACCTTGAGGTTTTTGCGCACGCTGCGGCCCAGGGCCACGCCGATCTCCATGAGCCTGCCCACGCCGCCTTCGTCGATCCTCTGGAAGGGGTCGAAGGCATAGATCTCTTTCTTCACATAGTCGCTCAGGAACTTGCCGGCGTCGTCGCGGCTCATACCGAGGGTCATCTGGGTGAGGTCGTTGGTTCCGAAAGAGAAGAACTGGGCCTCCTGCGCGATCTCATCGGCGGTTATGGCCGCGCGGGGTATCTCGATCATGGTGCCGATCATGTAATCGATCTTCACCTTGTTCTTCTTGAGAATCTCCTCGGCGATCTCTTCAACGATCGCCTTCTGGAGCTTGAGTTCGCTGACGTTACCCACGAGGGGTATCATGACCTCGGGCTTTACGTTGGTGCCTTTCTTCTTTACCTCGCAGGCGGCCTCGAAGATGGCCCGGACCTGCATCTCCGTTATTTCGGGAAAGACGATGCCGAGACGGCAGCCGCGGTGACCGAGCATGGGGTTCGCCTCGTGGAGGCTCTCGACCTTGGCAAGGACCTTTTCATAAGAAATACCCATCTTCCGGGCAAGCTCGCGCATCTCCTTTTCGGTGTGGGGGAGGAACTCGTGAAGCGGCGGGTCGAGGGTCCTCACGGTGACGGGAAGGCCTTTCATGACGGTGAAGAGACCCGCGAAGTCCTTTTTCTGGTAGGGCAGCAGTTTCGCCAGGGCCTTTCTTCTGCCCGCCTCGTCGTCGGCGATGATCATTTCCCTGACGGCGTCGATACGGTTGCCCTCAAAGAACATATGTTCCGTCCTGCACAGCCCGATGCCCTCTGCGCCGAATGAAACGGCGACGGCCGCCTGGTCGGGCTGGTCGGCATTGGTCCTGATGCCGAGCCTTCGCGTCTCGTCGGCCCATTTCATGAGAAGGGCGAAATCCTGGTATATCTGTGACTTTGCCGGTTTCAACGTCTTGTCTATCACGACCTGGAGGATTTCGGAGGGCTTTGTCTTGATCTGCCCGGAGAAGACCTCGCCCGTCGTGCCGTCGATGGATATGTATTCTCCTTCCTTGATGGTCTTCCCGTTCACGCGGATGACCTTCTTTGCGTAATCGATGTCAAGGTCGCCGCAGCCGGCCACGCAGACCTTTCCCATCTGCCTCGCGACGAGGGCCGCGTGGCTCGTCATGCCGCCGCGGGATGTGAGGATGCCCTGGGCGGCGTTCATGCCCCGGATGTCTTCGGGGGATGTGTCGATGCGGACGAGGATGACCTCTTCCTTACGGGCTGCCCAGGCCTCGGCGTCCTGCGCATTGAAGACGACCTTGCCGGCCGCCGCGCCAGGCCCAGCGTTGAGGCCTTTCGAGACGAGGTTGCCGGCCTTGAGGGCCTTTGTTTTTTCGTTGGGATCAAAAATGGGGCGAAGGAGCTGGTTGAGCTGTTCCGGCTCCACCCGCATCAAGGCCTCTTCCTTCGTGATGAGTTTTTCCTTGACCATGTCGACGGCGATCTTGAAGGCCGCGAAGCCGGTCCTCTTACCTGTCCTTGTCTGGAGCATCCAGAGTTTTTTGTTTTGTATGGTGAACTCCACATCCTGCATGTCGCGGTAGTTCTTTTCCAGGGTGTTCCTTATTTTTATGACCTGCTTGTATATGTCGGGCCAGACCTCTTCGAGGGATTTCACCGACTTGTCGGTCTTCTGCTTTTTGTTGATGGGCAGCGGCGTCCTGATGCCTGCGACGACGTCCTCGCCCTGGGCGTTGATGAGATATTCTCCGTAGAACTCGTTGTCCCCCGCAGAGGGGTTTCTCGTGAAGGCGACGCCCGTGCCGCAGTCTTCGCCCATGTTGCCGAAGACCATGCACTGAACGTTGACGGCGGTTCCCCAGTCGGCTGAGATGTCGTTCAGCTGACGGTATGCGACGGCCCTGTCCGTGTTCCAGGATTTGAAGACTGCTCCGATGGAGCCCCAGAGCTGTTCCATGGGGTCTTCGGGGAAGTTCACCCCGAGCCTCTGTTTGATGGCCTTCTTGAATTCCTTGACGAGGTCCTTGAGGTCGTCGACGGTGAGGTCCGTATCGAAGGTGATCTTTCTCGCTTTCTTCTTCTTGTCGATGATGACCTCGAACGGGTCGTGCTCGCCGTCGTTCTCGGGCTTGAGACCGAGGACGACATCGCCGTACATCTGAACGAAACGGCGATAGCAGTCATAGGCAAAACGGGGGTTCTTCGTGAGCTTTGCAAGGCCTTCAACGGTCTTCTCGTTGAGGCCGAGGTTGAGGACCGTGTCCATCATGCCCGGCATGCTGACCCTGGCGCCGGACCGGACGGAGAAGAGAAGGGGGTTCCTGGGGTCGCCGAACTTTGCGCCCATGATCTTCTCGACCTTCTTGATGTTTTCGAGGACTTCCTTCTCCAGCCCTTTGGGCAATTTCATGTTGCTCTTGTAGAAAAGGGTGCAGACCTCGGTGGTGATGGTGAAGCCCGGGGGCACAGGTATGCCCAGATTCACCATGTCGGCGAGACCGGCGCCTTTTCCGCCGAGAAGGTTCTTGAGCTTGAGATTTCCTTCAGCTTTCTTTCCGCCGAAGAAGTACACGTATTTATTGGTTTTTGCCATGTTTCCTCCTTATTCGAAGCGTATCTTTGAAAAATCAGCAAAGGTCAGGAACATGTTCCTGATATGCGTGAGAAGTGCCAGTCTGTTCGATTTTACGGCTTCGTCCTTGTCCATGACGAAGACCTTGTCGAAGAAGTTGTCGATGGTTTCCTTGAAACCGACGAGGACCGCAAGGGCCTCATCGTAGTCCCGTTTCGCCATAAGCCCGAAGAAGATGTCCTTCTTTGCTTCGTAAAGGCCGGAAAGCTGTTTTTCCTCCTCGAGTATAAGAAAGGCGGGATCGACAGTCATCTCCTGTGTGATCTGTTTCGTGATGTTGAAGACACGCCGGAAACCCACCATGAGCCGCTCGAAGTCCTCTATGGACCTTTGCGTTTCCAAAGAGACGAGCCTCATGTAGCCGTCGTAGATGTCGCTCGCCACGCAGGGAAGGACGCTCTCCACAAAATCCTGGTTGTGGTTCTCTTCGAGCATGGAGAATTTGAACCGCGTGATGATGAATTCGGAAAGAGAGGTCTTCGTTTCCTCCAGGGGGAGCCTTTTTGGAATGTGTCTTCCCGTCTCGTAGGCCTTTTCGATGAGCCTCTCCAGGGGCAGGTGGATCTTTCTGTCTATGATAATCTTTATGATGCCCAGTGATTGCCGCCGAAGGGCATAGGGGTCGAGGTTGCCTGTCGGGGTGATGCCGACGGAAAAGAAAGAAACGATGGAATCCATCCTGTCCGCTATGCCGGCGATGGCTCCCGTCGCGGTGCGGGGCAGGCCGCCGTTGCCTCCCGTGGGCAGGTAGTGCTCCTCTATCGCGAGGGCCACTTCATCATCCGTTCCTTCGAGACGCGCGTAGATGCGGCCCATCGTCCCCTGCAGTTCGGGGAACTCACCCACCATGTGCGTGACGAGATCCGTCTTCATGAGGGGTGCGAGCCTGTCGAGCTTTTCCGTGACGGTGGGGTCGACGACTTCCGCGACGTATCCGGCGACGGCCTTCACTCTCTCCATCTTGTCTTTAAGGGTCCCCAGCTTGACGTGAAATACGATGGAGGCAAGGCGTTCGTACCGGTCCGCGAGCTTTACCTTGCGGTCGTCGTCGAAGAAGAAACGCGCATCGGCGAGACGGGCGCGGAGCACCTTCTCGTTGCCCCGTATAATGTTCGCGTCGTCCTTCGGGGCCGTGTTGGCGAAGAATATGAAATGGGGCATGAGCCGCCCCGAGGAGTCTTCGATGGGAATGTACCGCTGGTGGCTCTTCATCACGTTGACGAGGACCTCTTTCGGGATATCGAGGTATATCGTATCGAAGGAGCCTTTGAGGGGATAGGGGTATTCAGTGATGTAGAGGATCTCTCTCACCAGATCTTCGTCCCTGATCGCAGTTCCGCCCGTTCCTTCCTCGATGCGGGCGATTCCCTGCCGTATGATCTCCATCCGTTCGTCTTCGTTTACTATGATATGGTTTTTCCTGAGCGCATCGACGTATTCGAGGGCATGACCGATCCTTACCGGGCCCGGCGACAGGAAGCGGTGGCACCAGCTCAGGGAATCGCTCTTCACATCGGCAACGGAAAACTCGACGGGAGTGCCGCCGAAGAGGCACAGGACCCACTGGATCGGCCGTGCGTATTCAAAGCTTGCGGCACCCCAGCGCATCTTCTTTTGAAAGGGAATCCTGGAGATGATGTCGGGCAGCAGTTGGGGAAGCATCTCGACGGTGGGAAGGCCTTTTTCCTGTTTTTCCACGGTGATGAATTCGACACTGTCCTTGACGCCCTTCGTGAGATCGCCGACCTCGACCCCCTGCGATTTGGCGAAGCCGATGGCGGCTTTCGTGGGATTCCCCGAGTCGTCGAAGGCCCGGTTATAGGGAGGCCCGAACTTGACGGTGACGGTCTCTTCCTGTTTTTCCGCCACGTTCTGGACGAAGAGCGCCATCCGTCTCGGGGTCGCCTGTATGTTGATGTCGCCGAAGGCGATCCTTGACTGGCCGAAGGCCTCCCCGATGAGCCGTGAAAGGCCCTCTTTGGCGGGCGTGAGGAAGCGCGCGGGTATCTCCTCCGTGCCTATCTCTAAAAGCAGAAATTCGCTCATGATCCTATTTCCCTTCCCATGTTCCCGCTGCCCCGCAAGGGGTATGATCATCGCTTGAGCAGGGGGAAACCGAGTTCTTCACGCTTCTGCACGTATAGTTCCGCGCACATCTTCGCGAGGTTTCTCACCCGCGCGATGTAGTTGGCGCGTTCCGTCACGCTGATGGCGCCGCGGGCGTCGAGAAGGTTGAAGACGTGCGAGCATTTCAGGCAAAAATCGTAGGCCGGGTAGATGAGCCCCCGGGTTTTGACAAGCTTTTCCCCTTCATGTTCGAAGGTGTCGAAGAGGCTCCTGAGCATGACGGGATCGGATTCCTCGAAGTTATAAATGGAGAATTCCTTTTCGGGGTCGAGAAAGACGTCGCCGTAGAGGATATCCTTGTTCCACTTTATGTCGTACACATTGTCCACGTCCTGAAGGTACATGGCGATGCGCTCCGTGCCATAGGTGATCTCCACGCACACCGGCGAAAGGGCGATGCCGCCCGCCTGCTGGAAGTAGGTGAACTGGGTGATCTCCATGCCGTCGAGCCACACCTCCCAGCCGAGGCCCCAGGCGCCGAGGGTCGGCGATTCCCAGTCGTCCTCAACGAAGCGGATGTCGTGATAGTCGGTGTCGATGCCGAAACTCTTCAGGCTGTCTATATAAATGTTCTGAATATCCTTCGGGGAGGGTTTCATGACAACCTGGAACTGGTAATAGTGCTGGAGGCGGTTGGGGTTTTCCCCGTAGCGCCCGTCGGCGGGCCGTCGGGACGGCTGAATGTATGCGGTGTTCCACGGTTCCGGCCCGAGACAGCGAAGGAGCGTGGCGGGATGAAAGGTGCCCGCGCCCACCTCCATGTCGTAAGGCTGCTGGACTATGCAGCCTTTGTCGGCCCAGAATTTTTGGAGTGCGAATATGAGATCTTGGAAGTACATGCCTAAAGTCACGATTTCTATACCATAAAAAAAAGCGATTTGCCAATGATTTTCAAGTCCCAGGCCAAAGGCCGTCGCAGGTCGCAAGGTCTTTTCTGGCGAAAAGACCGTCACAGGTCTCACGTCACAAGTCTAAAAGCCAAAAAAGATTCGCTGCCGGGTCAACAATTCTGTTGACAGCCCGTCCCTTTTCGCGGTCTCTTTTTGGCGACCTGCGACGCGATTGACACCCCGGTGGCAAGAGCATACAATAATCCATGCTGACGATTGGCGATATCCATCTTCCGATTCCCGTCATGCTTTCTCCGATGGCGGGGGTGAGCGATCTGCCCTTTCGCCTTATCACCCGCTCTTTCGGTTCCACCCTCGCCTTCACGGAGATGATAGACATTAATGCCATTTCCCAGAAGGACAGGAGGACGACCCACATGCTCTCGTCGTCGCCCGACGACCGGCCGCTGGGCGTGCAGCTTCTGGGCAACAGCGTGTCGCAGATACCCGTGGCCGTGGAGAGACTCTCGGCACATGCGTGCGACCTCATCGATTTCAACGCGGCCTGTCCCTCACCGAAGGTTACGCGCAAGGGCAAAGGAGCGGCCCTGATGAAGGACCCGAAGCAGCTTCGCGATATCCTTTCCGCCCTGGTGCGGTTGAGCCCGGTGCCTGTGGCGGTCAAGATCCGTGCCGGGTGGGACGCCGACTCCGTCAATGCCCGGGATGTGGCTCTCCATGCGCAGGACGCGGGCATCAGCGCTCTCTTTATTCACGGGAGGACGAAGGTGCAGGGGTACAGCGGCGCCGTCGACTACGGGATCATCGGGAAGGTCAAGGAGGCCCTCGACATCCCCGTAATAGCTTCGGGAGACAACCTCTCCCTCGAGCGGGTTCGAAGGATGTTCGCCGAGACGGGCTGCGACGGTGTCGCCATTGCACGGGGCGTGCTCGGCAATCCCTGGATATTGAGGGATGTCATGAGCTTCTTTCGCGACGGGACGGTACCGCCGAAACCGGACGTCGCCGAGCGCGTCGCCGTCATGAAGCGCCACCTTGAGCTCTGCATCGAGCACTGGGGCGGAAACAGGGGTGTCGGCATCTTCCACAAGTTCTTCATCTGGTACACGAGGGGTCTGCCCGGCTTGAGACCTCTTCGCGACAGGGCCTTCAGGACGGGCACGAAAGAAGGCCTCTTAGAGGTGATCGACGAGCTTGCCCAAAGGCTGCCAGGGAACGGCGGACCTTCGGCCCATGCCCGGCGGACACTTGTCGACCCCTTTGCCTCAAATTGTGTTGACTGACCCTTGAGGGGCTGGTAGCATTGACCATATTTTCCCGGTTCCTGTCTGCAAGGGAGGAGAGATGGTTCGTTACGGGGGATTTACGACCTTGCGGAAAAGGACCCGTCGTCATTGACTTCACGTGACGGATCCGTCGCCGGGGCCATGGAGAGAGGAGTGAAACAGCAATGAAAAAAACCATATTGCTCGCAGTCATCCTTTTTCTTCTCGCGGGGTGCTCGACGGTCTACATGAAGGCCGGAAAGACCGCCGAGGATTTTGAGAAGGACAGGGAGGCCTGCGAGGTCGTCGCAAAAAAGGAACTTGCGGCCAGGGGCGCCGCCCAGACCTGAAGCGCCGTTTACGAAGGGACAAGGCGTTGTCTCGAAAAGAGGGGCTGGAGACAGAAGGGCTAACGTGTGCACGTGTGCCCATTTCCTTGACTTTACTATCACAAACCATTACTTTAAGGATTGATTTTCAATGATCGCAAAGGAGGCTCAATAGAATGGTCAGGGCAAAATTGTGGTTCCGGTGTGCAGCGATGCATGATCCTGTGACCCCCATGGTGGCCCAGCCCGCCCTCGTCGGATGGGAAGCCAAGAGACGCAGGGTTGACCTTACGATCGAGAGGTCTTTCAACGGGGAAGAACTGGTCAAGCGCATGAAAGGTTGGGTGACGACGGATCCGAAAGAGGTCATTGAGGTCGTCAGGAAGCATGGCAGGCTCAAAGTCCTCGATGACCGCGAACTCGTCATCGAAGCGGATAAAGAAGAAGACATGGAGAACCTCAACCGGGAACTCGCCGAAGTTTTCGGGGGAGAGGTCGACGTGGAGATAGTGAAAAGGTCACGGTAGCAGATCTGCCCGCATCGTCACGGGCCGCAAAGACCTCCAGGAATGAACGTCCCTTTATGAAACATATCAGGAACTTCAGTATAATCGCCCATATAGACCATGGCAAGTCGACTCTCGCCGACCGCCTGATCCAGTATACGAAGCTCGTCGACGACCGGCAGTTCCGGGACCAGATACTGGATAACATGGACATCGAGCGGGAGCGGGGAATAACCATCAAGAGCCAGACCGTCGATCTGCCCTACGTCGATGAAAAGGGCGAGGAATACGAGCTCAACCTCATCGACACCCCGGGGCATGTCGACTTCTCCTACGAGGTGTCGCGGGCGCTCGCCTCCTGCGAAGGGGTGCTGCTCCTTGTCGATGCCTCCCAGGGCGTCGAGGCCCAGACTCTGGGCAATCTCTATGCGGCGCTGGAGCACAATCTCGTCATCATCCCCGTCATCAACAAGATCGATCTTCCCGTCGCCGACGTGGGGCGGGTCAGGACGGAGATTGACAATGAACTGGGGCTCGACCCCGACACGGCGATACTTTGTTCCGCCAAGGATGGCACGGGGATCGAGGACATTCTCCGGGCCATCGTGGATAGGATACCGGCACCGACGGGGGATGCCGAAAAGCCGCTGACGGCCCTCATCTTTGATGCCCATTACGATTCTTTCCGCGGAACCATCGTAAGCTGCCGCGTTTTCGACGGCACTGTCAGGCAGGGGGATACGATACGGCTCATGTCGCAGGGAACGACATACCGTGTCGAAGAAGTCGGGATCTTTCGCCTCGCGCGCGAACCGCAGAAGGAATTAACGGCCGGAATGGTGGGCTACATCATTGCCGGTATAAAGACAGTGAGCGACACGAGGATAGGGGAAACCGTCACCCTCGATGCTCGTCCTGCGGAGCCCCTTCCCGGTTTCAAGGACGTCAAGCCCGTCGTTTTTTCCTCCATCTATCCCATTGCGTCCGACGACTACCAGTCCCTCCTTGATGCCCTCGAAAAATACAAGCTCAACGATGCCTCCCTCGTCTATCAGAAGGATTCGTCGGCGGCCCTGGGCCAGGGTTTTCGCTGCGGCTACCTGGGTCTTTTACATCTTGAGATCGTCCAGGAGCGCCTCGAGCGGGAATTCGACCAGTCCATCATCATGACCGCACCCAGTGTGCAATATCGCTTCTATCTCGACGACGGTACCCTGCTCGACGTGGACAATCCGTTATATTATCCCGATCCCGGCGCCATAAAGTCGTCGGAGGAGCCCTATATTCGTGCCAGCATCCTCATACCCGAGCGCTATGTGGGCGCCGTGATGAAGCTGTGCATGGAGCGCCGCGGCGTCAATTCCCACATGAGCTATCCGACGCCGGGCCGCGTGGAGATAACCTTCGATATGCCCCTCGCGGAGGTCATCTTCGATTTCTACGACAGGCTCAAGAGCATCACGCAGGGCTACGGTTCCTTTGATTACGAGATCATCGATTACCGTGAGAGCAACCTCGTGAAGCTCGACATCCTGGTGAACGGCGAGAAGGTGGATGCCCTGTCCATCCTCGTCCATCGAGACAATGCACGGGAGCGCGCCGTCAGGGTCTGCGACCGCCTCAAGGACGAGATACCGAAACAGCAGTTCAAGATCGCCATACAGGGGGCGATTGGGGGAAAGATCATAGCCCGGTCGACCATCTCGGCATACCGAAAGGACGTCACGGCAAAGTGCTATGGCGGCGACATCAGCCGGAAGAGGAAGCTCCTTGAGAAGCAGAAAAAGGGCAAGAAGAGGATGCGCATGGTCGGCAATGTCGAGATCCCCCAGAGCGCCTTCCTTGCCGCTCTCAAGACCGACGATGAATAGGACGGAACATGCCGGCCTGTATGTCCACGTGCCCTTCTGCAAGACAAAGTGCCCCTACTGTGATTTCTATTCCGTAACGGAGACGAAGCACGCCAGGGATTGGTCGAATGCGGTCCTCAAAGAGGCATCCCGCTATGCGCCGGAATTTCCCCGGTTCGATTCACTCTATATCGGTGGCGGAACCCCATCACTCCTTGGCCACGCTGACATGGAGGCGGTCGTTGAAGGGCTTTACGGGATCCTTCGATTCGATGACGCCACGGAGCTGACCGTGGAACTCAACCCCGACGATGTCACGAAAGAGAAACTTGTCATGTACCGGTCGCTTGGCGTGAACCGCATAAGCCTTGGTGTCCAGTCCTTTAACGAGGAGGAGGTGCGCTTCCTCGGGAGACGGCACAGCGCGCGGCAGGCACGGAAGGCGGTCCGTCTCGTCGCGGAAGGCGGTTTTGCCCGGTTCGGCATTGACCTCATCTACGGGCTGCCCGGGCAGACCGCGAAGGCATGGCTCAAGACCCTTGAAGAGGCCCTTTCCTGCGGACCGGTTCATCTGTCCTGTTATCAGCTTACCGTCGAGGGTGACACGCCCTTCTCCCGGCTGAAGGCAGAAGGAGACCTCACGCTTCCTGATGATTCCAGGCAGGCGGAGTTTTTCCTTTCCACGTCGAAATACCTTACCGGCCGGGGCTTCATTCATTATGAGGTTTCCAATTTCGCACAGGGCGAAGAGAGCCTCTCACGCCATAATGTCAAATACTGGCGGCATACACCCTATCTCGGCCTCGGGCCCGCCGCCCACTCCTTCTCGGGGGGGAGGAGATGGTGGAACCACCGCAGCGTCGACGACTACCTGGCGGATGTCGATGAGCGCTCCTGCGCTGTCGCTGGTTCGGAGGTGCTTTCAAAGGAGCAGATGCATCTCGAGCGCCTCCTCTTCGGTTTCAGGACACAGTGGGGGGTGGAGGCGGCACAGCTCCCCGGGGACCGCTGCGAGAAAAGGGTGGAAGACCTCCAACGAAAAGGTTTTATCGAGGTCCGTGAAGGCCGCGTCAGGCCGACCCTGAAGGGCTACCTCTTCGCCGACAGGCTTCCATTAATGGTTTCCGAATAACAGTCTACCAGAATAATTTTTTTGTTGACAAAAATTCCGTAATACATTATCATAAATCACGCTATGTTAAATAATTCACATATAACCACCGAGAATAACCTGAAAACAAGGGTACTTACGATTGGTGTGAAATCATTGCGTGAGAAAGTTAGAAGTTTTTTCGGTATAACGTGCATTATTTCACATAGCATCACTTAACGCGAAATTCACCTCCACAAGCTTCTCATAATAACCCCCCTTCCCCCTGGCACCCAACCAGGGGGTTTTACTTTACAACAGGGCGACTTTTGTTGTAATCTTATCACGCAAAATGGATGTTTCAAACGCAGACGTGTATACAGGCGGGCTCATCGGGATGATGGTTTCCGCAGGACCGATGGCCAAGGCCGTGATGGGTATCCTCTTCTTTTTCTCCATCGTGTCCTGGACCATCATTTTCATGAAGTATCGCCAGTACGGCAGGACGGAGGCCGAGGGCGACCGGTTCTTCAGGGTCGTCAAGGAAGCGGATTCGTTCAAGAAGCTCATTTCGGTGTACCGGGACAGCCAGGATAATGCATTCTACCGTCTCGTGCTTGCCTGTTACAAGGAAGTGACCTCGCGACAGAAGGACAACCCGGGCAGGATTCAGAAGGACGATATTCCCGCCATAGAAAACATGCTCAGGATAGCCATATCCGATGAATCGGTTAAATTGGAAAGGAGGCTTTCCTTCCTCGCCACCACGGCGAACACGGCACCGTTCATAGGCCTCTTCGGAACCGTCTGGGGCATCATGGATGCCTTTCGCGAAATAGGAATTCGTGGCACGACTAGTCTTGCCGTCGTAGCGCCGGGCATAAGCGAGGCGCTCATCGCCACAGCTCTGGGCCTGGCAGTTGCCATACCTGCGGTTCTCGCCTACAATTTCTTCCTCGGAAGGCTCAAAAGGATTCTCGCTCGCATGGAGAATGCCGCAATTTATCTTGTGAATATCCTGGAGAAATGAAAGCACGAGGCGATTCAAAAGGGCCATTGTCGGAGATCAACGTTATCCCCCTCGTTGATGTCATGCTTGTCCTTCTCATCGTTTTCATGATCACGGCGCCGATGATGCAGCACGGTCTCGGCATCGATATCCCCAACGTGACGGCCAGGGCCTTGCCCGCCAAGGACGAGCCACAGATTCTGAATATCACAAAGGACCAGAGACTCATTCTCAATGAGAAAAAGATCGAAGCGAAGGACCTGAAGGCGGCCATACAGTTTCTTTTTGCCAACAAGGAAAAGAAAGAGATATTCCTTCGCGCCGACAAGGATGTGCCCTACGGGTTCGTTGTGCGATGTATGGGGACCATCAGAGAAGCGGGCGTGGATAAGGTCAACATAGTAACCAAGCCGCTGGATAGAAATGAGTGAAGAAACCTGGTATAAATTCCTTGCTGTTTCCATGGTGCTTCACATAATAGTGCTTGGTGCCTTTTCGGCCCCCGTAAAATGGGGTTCCTCGAAAAAGATCGACCTCTCTTCGTCCTATTCGGTCAATCTCGTCGGAAGCACGGGCAGCCTGGGCGGGGGATCGGACGGACCGAAGGTTGCCGCGCAACCCAAGCCCCAACCGAAGCCGGATAAGGCCGCGCCCGCCATCAAGGAAAAAAAGGTCCCGCCAAAGAAGCCTCAACCAATCCCGAAACAAGATGATGCCGTGTCCCTTTCGAAGAAGAAGGTTCCCCCCACGAACAAGGCGACCAGGGAAGAGGTTGACCGTCTTGAGGAGCGGATACGCAACATCAGGAAGAAGACGGACTATATAGACGTCGCCAAGGCCGGAGCAGGCGGCTCCGGCAGGGGCGGGGGGGCCGGAATAGGCTTGCCGGGCTCCGGCGGAGGTTCCGGTGCGCCTCTTGACCCTGCGATGCAGAAATATCTACTCGATGTCTATGAAAAGGTAAAAAATGCATGGAATATCCCGGGCATGGCAAAGAAGGACCTCGAAACGATCGTCACGATCAAGGCGAGAAAGGACGGACGCATTACCGAAATAAACATTGAAAAACGTTCGGGCAACAGGATATATGACGAGTCCATCCTTCGCGCTCTCAGGGCGGCGGAACCCCTGCCTGTCATCCCGCAGTCCCTTAACGCGGATTCCCTGGAGATAGGGTTCCGGTTTCTGCCGGGAGGGATATCGTGACGGTCCTGCAAAGCATCCTTATGGGTGCAGTGCAGGGTATAACGGAATTTCTCCCCATCAGCAGTTCGGCCCACCTTATTATCATCCCCTGGTTTTTTGAGATCTCCCACGGGAACATCAACCCGCTGACGTACGATGTCATGCTCCATTTCGGCACGCTTCTCGCGGTCCTCTGTGTCTACGGGAAGAGATTCGTCCGTGTTGTCATTGAGGGACTCATCGATTTCAGGGATGGCCGCGGGACCGATTCCATGCTGTTCAAGATGGTCATAGCCACCATCCCGGCAGTGATCGGCGGTTTTCTCGGCAAAGACATCATCGAAACCTATCTGAGGGCGCCTTTCGTGACGGCCTTCATGCTTTCTCTTGTATCGATCCTCATGATCCTCTCCGAGAGGATCAACATCGACAAGAGCGACCTCACGATGCCCATAGCCATCGCGATCGGCGTCGCCCAGGCCATCGCTCTTGTGCCCGGCACGTCGCGAAGCGGTATTACCATCACCATGGCGCTGCTTCTCGGTCTAAAGAAAAGTGAGGCCGTCGATTTTTCCTTCATGCTGTCCATACCCATCATTCTGGGGGTGTCTCTTTACGAAATGCGGCACATCCAGTTCCAGGGCGAGGGGCTGGCGCTATATGCCTGGGGCATGCTTTCGGCCTTCATTTTCGGCGCGGCCAGCCTGAAGTTCCTCATCGGGTACCTGAAAAAGCATACCCTTGATCTTTTTGCTTACTACCGTATCGGCCTCGCGTTGGTCATCCTCATCTTTTCCCTTCTCCCCCGTGTTTGACACAGGGGGTTGTTGCGCCTTACACTATTGACATGGAAGAGAACAAAAAAGAAAAAGTCGTGAAAACCATCGAAGACAGCTTTGTCACATATGACCCCGATAACCTTCCCTGTATGAAGCTTTGCACATGTGACATCATCCGGGAACTCCCCGAACTCAGTGCTGAAGACATTGCCGGATTCCAGGATAAATAGAGCATCCCAGGCGCGACGCCCTGCGCTACCCGGCGAATCCTTTGTGACACCGCACGATATGAAGGCCTTCCGACGGGAGGTTACTGAGTTCTACAGGCGGCACAGGCGGATGTTCCCCTGGAGGGAACGCATTACTCCATACAGGGTGGTCGTTTCGGAGATCATGTTGCAGCAGACCGGGGTTGAGCGGGTGAGGGAAAGATACGAACCTTTTGTCCGATTGCTGCCGGATTTTGCATCTCTTGCGTCCATGTCTCTTCGGGACATCATGGAAGCCTGGCAGGGCCTTGGATACAACCGCAGGGCCCTCTTGCTCAAGAGGCTCGCCGGGGTCGTAATGGAGAGACATTCGGGCGAACTTCCACGGGATCGGGAATCCTTGCTTGCCCTGCCGGGGGTGGGCGAGGCTACAGCCGGGGCTATCATGGCGTTCGCTTTCAACATGCCCGCGGCATTCATAGAAACCAACATCAGGCGGGTCTTCATTCACCGCTTCTTCGCAGACCATACGAGGGTCTCGGACAGACAGATCATGCCCCTTGTCGAGGCCGCACTCGACCGGTCGAACCCCAGGGATTGGTACTACGCCCTCATGGATTACGGATCCGTGCTTGGGAGGACAGGACAGAACCCTAACAGGAGAAGTGCACACTATTCCAGACAGGCCCCTTTTCCCGATTCCGACAGAAAAGCGAGGGGGGAGATAATCAGCCTTCTTCTAAAGAAGGGTTTTGCGGCTATCGACGATATCACCTGCGCCACGGGCCACGATAAGGACCGATTAGCGTCAGTGCTTCACACGATGATCAGGGACGGCCTGATCGTACAGGATGACGGAAATTACCGGATCGTCTGAGAAAGCGCTGTCGGTGGGTGATAGGCAACCGCGAGCATCCCGTAGTATATGACGAAAAAGACAATGTGAAGCAAGACCTGCTCAAGCCAGGTCAAGGGCCCGGCCGTGCTGCCGAAAAAACCCTGCCCCGCTGTGGGCAGGGCGATAAAAAGCATGGATAGCCACAGGAGGAAGACATAGAAAGCCGTCAACCCGACGGAAAGGGTCTCGAGGCCTGCGAGGCCGGCGGCCACCGGGTAAATGGCGCCGAATACCCCGCTTGTGATGAGGTGCATGGGGACGCCGGCAAGATAAACAAGCTTGGGACTGTCCTCCATACCGAAGTTTCTCAGGAGAAACTTCCCGTCAACAATGAACATACTTGACTTGAAGATCCGTAAACGGGCTGCGACCTCGGATGTAATGCCCATGGCCATGCCGGCCACCAAGCCTGCCAGAAATCCGGCAAGCCACTGTAAAAAAGCCCCGGTTGCCATATGTGCCACCTCCGTGCAAAAAGAATTTCTGTTTCAATTATAACAGACCGTTGTCGAAAGTGCATAAAGACTCGCCCTCGTTCTCTTTTGATCGCCTCGTCTTGCCCCACATGCCTTTCTTTTCGCTAACGTTTGTATTATCAATTGGTTAGGTGTAGGCGCTTGACAAAAAATTAATTGTGTATATCTTAATGGGACGTGGTACTCATCTAAGGGTACCCAGTCTGGTAGAAAGGAGACGGTATGTTTGACGTAACAGAGAAAGCCGGCGAGGTGATCAGGAAGCTCCTCGAAGGAAAAGGAGAACCCCAGTCGGTCAGGATCATGATGACCGAAGGCGGTTGATCGGGGCCCTCATTGGGCATGGCCCTGGATGGGCCATTAAGCACTGACGAAGCATTCATGGAAAAGGGAATCAAGTTCATCATTGACAGGGAACTCTATGAAGAAGCAAAGCCCATAAGCATTGATTTCATCGAGTCCGCGATGGGGGCGGGATTTCTTCTGAAGTCCGCGTTATCGGCCAAAAACAGCGGTGATTGCTGCGCATCGAGCGCCGGCGGCTGCGGTTCCGGCTGCAGTTAAGAGGTTCGGACAAACACGGGGCCGGTGTTTACCCGGCCCCTTTTTACGTTTAATTCCTGAAAGTTATCGCCGGACGTGCCGGCGGGCTTTATCGATAGGGCTTGTTTTTGGTGATGGTTCTGGCCGTCGCCGTGCCCTGACCCATGACATACTGAACGGTCACCCGGTCGCCCTTCTTGACGCTGTTGATCGTTTTGTAGCCCTTAACCCTGGCCGCGCCGATCTCAAATGTCATCCCCGCCTTCATCGATTCCACAACCATTGTCATATCGGAAATATCCACAGACGTCACCCTGCCTGTGAACCTCTCCATCTTTTGCCCTTTCCGGGGTTCGGGGGTAAGCGCGAAAACCTGGGAGACGAAGGCAACAAAGACTGCCATGACAAAAAGGGAAATGACGATTTTTCTCATTACCGACCTCCTTTGTTTTGCAGGGCCCCGGACCGTGTTCGGTCCATTGCCTTCGTCCCATGTCGGCATGTATTCAACAGGAATGCGCTCATGTGACGGGGGTACGGTCGCGTTCCTGGCCCCTGTCTGTCACACATGATTTCTCAGCATGAGCTCTACAGGATGGGGGTTGAGATAGTATTGCCTCTTCAGATATGGCTTATCGTATTTTCGCACGTAATGGTTGAGGAGCGTCACGGGCACCACGAGCGGTACCAGCCCGCGATGGTACCAGTCGATTATCTCGAGAAGTTCCTTTTTCTCGTCGCCGCTCAGCTCTTTTTTGAAGTAGCCCGTGATGTGATGGAGGACGTTGGTGTTCTTCCGGGTTGTGGCAATGAGGCGAAGCCCCTCCATGAGCGTTTCGATGTAGACGTTGCCGGGATGCTGCCCGAACCCCTTCGCGCCGCCTACGAATCTGCCCAGCACCGACAGGTGCCTGGGGCTGTGGGCCATGACGAGGAGTTTGTGGGTTTCGTGAAATTCGACGAGATCCTTGAGGGAGCCCCCCTTTTTCGCAAACTCCCGCCATCTTTCGAAGACGAATACACGCTCGATGAAGTTCTCGCGCAGCCCTGTATCGTGAAGCCGGCCTTCATCCTCCACGGGCACCAGGGGGAACCTTTTCATGAACGCCGCCGCGAAGATTCCCACCCCGCGGTGGACAGGCGGGCCTGAGCCCATGTAGACCTTGACTCCCCGCATGCCCGAGCTCGGCGACTTGCTCTTGAATATATAACCGGAAAGCCCCTGCGGCGCCAGCTCGTCAAGCCTTTTCGCAGCCCATTCTTTCATTCTTGCCGTGTGATCTATACCCGTGCGGATCGTTACCAGTCGAGGATCGTCGACATCGTTGATAAGGTGCATCGCCTCCCTGGGGACGGGCAGGCCGCATTCGACCTCGGGGCATACAGGGACATAGTCAAAGAACTGTCCAAGAGTGTTGGTTATATAGCGGTCGTTTTTGTGGCCGCCGTCATACCGCACCTTGTCGCCCAGAAGGCACCTGCTGATCCCGATCTTTATCTTGTCCATTTAACCTCTCCCGGCATCATGCATTTCAAATGTTCAAGTGTTCCAAAGTTCCAAAGGGAAAAGAACAAAAAACCGTATCTGAGTAGTATAGCAATTTCCGCAACGCCTTCAAAGGATTATGAAGACAGTTCAACAGTTGCAAGGGGACTCCTATTTTCTTTAAGCCTTGGAACCTTTGAACCGCTTTTAGAACTTTCCCCCCAGCGTGCCGGCGTAGCCGGTGAGCTCCACGTACCCTTCGGCGGAGACTTCCTTTCCTTTCGATACCCCTTTTCCGTCGACAGCCCCCTCCCAATAGGTAATACCCGTCGATACCGTATTGACGAGCTCCTGGTCTGCAACGAGGGGCCTCACGGTGAGGTCGATAGCCGCCGTGGGGATACGGATGCGCCAGGCCGCCGGGTACCGGCCGTCTGTCCTCAAGCTTTTCCAGTATGCGAGGACGGTCGTTTCGATATCTATAGGGGTGAGGTGACGCGAGGTACCATCGGGCTCGACGAGTGTGCCCGATGATTCCTTTTCCATGGACCCGTCCTTCTTCCTCAGGTAATAGACCATGAGGTCGCGGCCGTCACTGAGATGAAGCGCAAACCAGTCCCAGCCGGCCTGCTCCTGCGACAGCTGATTGGAGCCGAACTCCTGGTCGAACCAACTCGTTCCTCTTACGGCGACGGGGCCTTTCATGCCCGGCGCCCGGAGGGTGCCCTCCGTCCTGAGGTCGGTGAACGAATAGTAATATGAGGCCTGTCCTGGTAGCGGGCCCTTCCTGCTGAAGCCCATCCGGCCATGGAGGACAACGGGTTTCGCGGGCGCAAGGTGAAGGACAAGCTCCATCCCTTCATGGTCGGCCTTGAGGATGATCCGTCCATCCTTCATGCGGGCAGACCAGTTGAGAACATGGACGTTCATGGTATCTTTACCTGCCCCGGCGAGCCCCGGTCCCTTCCGTGAGACGCGGTCACGATAGTGGAACGCCCCGGTCGATACATCGGTAATGGCAAAATGGGCGAGATAGATGTCCCGCACGGACCAGGGGTTGGAAGGGTTTTTTTGCACCAGGGCAAGGCCGTGACGGAAGAAAGTGAGCTGGTAGCCGTACTTCTTTCCCTCTGCGTCGGCCAGGTTCCCCGTGAAATACCACCACTCGGTCCTGTATTCTCCATGGCTCCCGTGATCGCGGGGAAAGGACCATTGCCGCGGTGCCAGGGCCTCTCTCCATCCCTGCCCGTATGCGGCCCCGGACAGGGGGGTGTACGGCAGACTCAGGAGGGCGAGGGCAAGAAGAACGAGAAACGAGGCGGACAGGTAGAGGCCGATCTTTTTCACTCTCATTCCTCCCTGATCTGCATGACGGGGTATTTCCGGACCACCGACCATACCGGGTATGCACAGGCGGCCACACTGGCCGCAAGCGCCGTCAGCGCCGTCACCAGGTAGGGGCGTGTGGTGAAATGATAGAAGATGGTCCAGTTGAAGCTCTGAAGGTTGATGACTTTGATGAGGATGAGGGCGAAGACGGTCCCCACCACGGTGCTCATGAAAAAGCTTATGAGCCCCAATCCCAGGCTCTCCGCAACGGTCATTCGCGCCACGTCACCGAGAGTGAACCCCAGGGCGCGGTAGACGCCGAATTCCTTCTGCCGTTCCACGAAAAGTGTCATCAGGGCCCCCGCTATGCCGAAAAAGGCCACGATGAGAGCGAGGACGCGCATTGACCGCGTCACCGCAAAGGTGCTGTCAAAGATATCGAGTATCCTCCCGTGGAACTCTTCGCGGGTGGCAAAGGGAAGGCCGAAGGCGCGGGCCCGGTGTTTCACATCCTCGATGATCCCCGCACGATGGGGATTCCCCTCGTCGATGAAGATGCCCAGGCTGTTGATGGTCCTGTCACGAAAGAGTTTCAGGTAAAGAGAGCGGTCCATCATCAGGACCCCATGTTCCGAGGCGTAATCGTAGTAAACGGCGGCCACGAGGAGTTCCGCGGGACCCCGGACTGTTTCGATGGTGATCCGGCCGCCCTTCCTGACGCCGAAGCGCCGGGAAAAGCTTTCGGAGATTATGACATCGCCCCGCTTCACCTGTTCCCAGTCGTCGTCCCCTCCCTCGAGCCAGCCGAACCGGCCGTACCGCTGAAGGACTGAGGCGTCTATGGATGTGATCGAGGCCGGTTTGCCCCTGAAGGTTATGGACACGTTGCGAAAGACGTCGATGCCGCCGATACCCGGTATCCTTTTCAGCTCTTCGTAGAGCTCTTCCGGCACGTTCACATCGGCCTTCGTGTAGATGTAGAGGTCCCCCCGAAGCTGGCTGTTCATCCACCACAGGAGGGATTGGCGGAAGCTTTCGATCATCACGCCGAGACCGATGGACATGGAAAGGGCGATCATGAAGGCAGCCACTGCAACTGAGGTTCTCCCCAGGTTCTCTCTGATGTTCCCGATGGCTATCCTGCCGGAGAGTCCCATGCCGAGGGAGAAGAGACGCTTCATGCCGGGCACCGCGAGGATGATCGCAAACCCTGCGAAAAGACTTGCACCGAGAAGAAAGGTGAAGGCCCCGGCGAAACCGACATACACATGGAGAAATGAGAGTCCGAAGAGAATGAGGGCAAGGGCCATGCAGAATGCCCCCGACAGGGCGATCGTCTTCATTCTTTTCGATGCACCCCGCGTTGCCGTCCTTCCCCTGAGGACGTGCACCGGCTGGACGCGGCGGAGTTCCAGAAGAGAGGGCAGGCAGCCCACGATGCTGGCCGTGCAGCCGAGGAAGATCCCGCCAGCGAGGTTCCAGAAAGACCAGGGAAGCGCGGAGGGCCTCAGGAAGAAATAGAGGGTGCTTATCGTGTTGCCGACGATCTGCACGAGAAGTTTGCTCAGGAGGTAGCCGAGAACCCCCCCCGAGAGCACCGCCGGCCACCCCGAGGAGAAGGACCTCGATCAGGAAGGCATGGGTTACCTGGGCCCGGGATGCGCCGATGGCCAGGAGGATGCCGGCGTCCCTGCGCCTGTTTACCACGGCGAACATTGCCGTGTTGTATATGAGAAAGATACCCACAAAAAGGGCGAAGAGGGATAAGGCCTGGAGATTGAGCTTGAAGGCGTCGAGAAGGGCCGACAGGGTTCGCGCTTTCTGGGTATTGGATTCGATGGTGAAACCGGTGGACCATCGGCGCCGGAATCCGTCTTCATCGGTTACGACAAGATCCGTCCTGTCGACGTACCCTCTCATGCGGAAGAACTCCTGGGCATGGCCTATATCGATGATTATAAGGGGTTCGCCGGAGGGATTGGGAAAGACATGCAGGATCCTGAGGGGCCCCTGCGTGGTTGTGAGGATGCCGCCGGGGGAAAGGTTCAGGCTTTTCGCTAAATTTTCATCGACAAGCACCGCCCCGGCATCGAAAAGGAAGGATGAAAATGTATCCTCTCCCTTGTTGCTGTTTGCGGAAGCGGCTATCGACGCCGTGATCGTGCGAACCTCTTTGTCAAGAAAGGGGTCAACGCCGAGCATGCGCACCTGCTCGCCTCCCTCGAGCCTGATCCTCCGGTCGATAACGGGAGCGAGATACTTGACGGCGGTGTCGCCCATGAGCTCCGCAAGCAGCCCTTCCTCCATGGGCCCCGCGGGGCGTGAGATGGTGTGGGTTGTCCCTCCCCGGAGGAAGTCAACGGCGCTCCCCAGGCTCTCGAGGGCGGCCCGGGAGGCCAGCATCATCCCTACCGCGGCGGCCACGCCGAAGGCGATGCCGAGAAGCTGGAGAATGCTCAGACTCTTTCGCCGGAGAAGGTACCTCAGGAATGCCCGGACGACTCCCCTCAAGGGGCAAGACCTTCGCAGGAGGTTTCCTCAAAAATCCTGCCGTCGGTCATCCGCAGGACCCTGTCGGCGTATTCACAGGTGTTCAGCGCGTGGCTCACCATGATGAGGGTTGTGCCGTCATCGCGGCAGCGGCCGGTCAGAAGGGTGAGTATCTGCCCCCCTGTCGCGGAATCCAGGTTGCCTGTCGGTTCATCGGCGAGGATGATGGGCGGTCTTTTGACGAGGGCGCGGGCTATGGCGACACGCTGTTGCTCCCCACCCGAAAGCTCATGGGGGAACCGCCGCTCCTTGCCCGCAAGGCCCACAAGGTCAAGGGATTCAAAGGCGAGCCTCTTGTCGGCACGGCCGGAGAGCTCAAGGGTGAGAAGGACGTTTTCCGCCGCGGTAAGTGTGGGAAGGAGGTTGAAGAACTGAAAGACAAAACCCAGTTTGTGGCGCCGAAGGAGGGTCCTGCCTTTTTCTCCCAGGGCCCCGAGGTCCTCCTTATCGATCTCGATCCGCCCCCGCGTAGGTTCATCGAGGCCCGCGAGCAGATTGAGGAGCGTTGTCTTTCCCGAGCCGCTCTTCCCGAAAAGGGCTATGATCTGACCTTTTTTGATATCAAGATCGACGCCCCGAAGCGCCATGCCGTCATGACCTTCATCCTCGTATTGTTTCCACAGATCGTATGTTCGTATTATCGAATCCGCCATATTCATCGAGAATTCCCCGGCCAACTTTTTTCATGCATCAATATATGCCTTGACGGGAAAAACGTCCAATTGCCCTTTCTTCTATACCTTTTCCTTCTTCGGCGGCAGGAATATCTCGAAGGGTGTGTACGGGACGAGAAGGAGATTGTGGGGTTGCCCGATCTCGCGGGCGTTCAGGATTCTCAGGTCTTCAAGATAGGGGAAGTTCACCAGGGAGGCCTTGCACACCCTTGGTTTCAATGGTTCATGGTATATCTCGAGGCGCCGCAAACCGCCCCACGCGGGATAGAAACCGGCTGTGGGGTCCATGAGGTAAAGGAGCGCCTCGTCGATGCCCGGAAAGGGATCAAGGCCGGTCAGCGCCGGGGCGGTCTCGGAGGCGGCGATCGTGAACGGTCCGTGCCAGTTTCCCTGGACGCGGTAGCTGCCGTAACCCCCTTCCGTATCGGTCTTTGCGGAGATATTGAAGGTGCAGTGTTCGACGGGCATCCCCGAGAGCGTCTTGTACATGAAGGTGATGAAACGGCCGCTTATACCGCATTTGATGAAGTAAACAGCTGTTTTGCCGTTCTGCGGGTCGACCACATACGTTCGTATGTTGACCTGATCGAAGGGGATGTGAGGGGCAGGGACGCGAAAGGCCTCCTTCGTATTACCCTTGAAGACGACGAGAGAAAGAAAGGCGTTCCTGCCGTCGGCCAGTGCGGGTGTGAGACCGCGGGGGACCATGTGTGCTATCCGTGCTGCAGGCAGGAGGTACGAGACATAAAGCATGTCTTTGAGGGCCATCACAACGGAAGGAGAGCGTTTTTTACGCATCACAATGAAACTATTATAATATCGGAACCTGCATAAGGCAATGGAAAGAGGGACCGGGCCGTGGTTCTATTTGTTTCTGAAATCGATAAGTACCTTGAGGGTATTGCGGTTTTTTGCAACCGCGAAGGCTTTCTTCGCCTCCTCCGGAAGAAAGACGGCCGAGATGAGGGGCTTGACGTCGATACGGCCGTCAGCGAGGGCCTTCAAGGCCGGCTTGAAAGGCCCGCAGCGGGAGCCGATGACGGTGATCTCGTCGATGACGAGGGGGGCGAGGTTGATGGGAGCGCCGTGGGCGACGGTGCTTTTCAGAACGATCTTCCCCCGCGGTCTGGTGAGCTTCATGGCGGTCTCGAAGGCGTCGGCGCTGCCTGTCGCCTCCACAACGATGTCATACGTGCTGTTCGGGGAAAGGTCTTTTGTCAGCACCACCGACACGCCCTGATCCCGGGCGATTGCCAGCTTGGCGGGATGCTTTCCTGCAAGGAATACGTGCGCCCCGGTGAGCCTGAGAGCGAGGGCGCAGAGGATGCCGAGCTTGCCGTCGCCGAGCACCAGGACATGGTCTTCGCGCCTGATCGCAACCTGCTCGAGTATCTCGAATGCCGCTGCCAGGGGTTCGGTGAAAACAGCCTCTTCATCGGTGAGTTTGTCGGGTATCCTGTGAAGGTTCCCGACGGGAAGCGTCATATATTCAGCGAATGCTCCCTCCCTTCCCAGTATGCCGGTGGTTGTCCTGTCTGGACAGTGTTTTTCGAGGCCCTCGAGACAAAGGTCGCAGTGGCCGCAGCCGCAGTTTATCTCGCCGACGACGCGTTTCCCAAGAAGTCTTCTCGACCTGCCGCCTTGCGCCTCGACAATGCCGGTAAATTCGTGGCCGATGGTCCCGTGAAACCCCAGGTAACCCTTGATTATTTCCATGTCCGTATTGCATATGCCCGCCATGGTGACCCTGATCAGGGCTTCGCCATGTGCCGGCACCGGTTTTTTCCTGTTGCCGGCGAACCTGAGGCGTTCGTCAAAGACTATGGCCTTCATTTACGTTCCTTTCCGGTGTTTTTCGACGAACCAGTCTATAAGCGATCTGGCTATGCTTATCCTGTCCGGTATCTTCGGAAGCCCGTCAACGGTGAACCACCGCGCGTCGCTTATCTCGTCGTTGTCCACGGCGATCTCGCCGGCCGCCCAGGATGCAGTAAAGCCTATCATGAGCGAATCGGGATAGGGCCATGGCTGACTGCCGAAATACCGGATGTCTTCCACCTCTATGCCGACCTCTTCCCTTACTTCCCTGCGCACCACGTCCTCAAGTGTCTCGCCGGGTTCAGCGAAGCCTGCGAGCACACTGTAGAGGTCCCCGGCAAACCTGCTTGCCCGGGCGAGGAGGACCTTCCCCTGTCTTTCCACGAGGACGATCACTGCGGGGGATATCCTGGGAAACATGGTGAAGCCGCAGGCTTCACATTCCTTGGCGAGAATGGTTTCATGCCGTCTGAGCCGAGATCCGCAAGTGCTGCAGAACCGGCAGGTCCTGTCCCAGTTGAGGATGCCGAGCGCCCTGACGGCCATGGCATACTGGTTTCCATCAAGGACGCCGAAGAGCCTTCTGAGACCCAGGTACTCCATTCCCGCCGGGGGCTCCTCTTCGCCGGTGACGGAAAAAGCGTAGCATTCAAGGCCGCCCGGGTAACCGAGACGATACCCGTCGGCAATGGACAGCCCCAGGCTCCGTGCGACATCCTGCAGCGGTGCCTTTGGCGGCCGCGACGACAGGTCTACAAGCACCTTGTTGCCGCGAAGTATGAAAACAGGGCAGGTGTCGATATCGCCGGTCATGAACAATTCCGTTTCTGCTTTTGTCAACGTATGAATCATTACTGCATGGGACTAAGAAAGTCAAGAAGAAGGCTTGACGCAGAGACGGCAGATATTTGGCCGAATTTCTGATTTTTTATTTTTGAACAAAAGAAAAAAAAGTGGTATCATAACGCTATACTGAGATGAATACTACCGTTATAGCGGCAGAAAATGTGAGAACAGGCGCGAACGCTCTGGCTATCCGAGAGACGCGAAGAGGCGAGAACCTCCAGCGCGAGGATAGGCAGAGCGCGGGTTCACGCAGGGCTCTGCCCTCATTCCTCGTCGCTTTCGATGGTGACGAGGTCGCTATCAGCTCGGGGAAGGACACAGCCGTCAAGGGAGTACAGGAACAGTACCCCGTTCATGTTCCTTCACCTGCAAGCCGCCAGGCAATCGAAGCGCAGAAGAACAAACCCGAGCAGGCCCTGAGGGTCAGGGTTGCCGGCTCGGCTGTTGAGAGCGGCCCTGTCAGTTACGCCGCGGGCATCGGTCCCTATGATGCTCGTGTCAGCACTGTAGCGATGAAGAGATATGGAGAGGCTAGTTCCTACCGCAATTCGAGTTCCAGCAGCTTCGAATTGACCATCTGATTCGGAAGACGATAACCGCTGACCAGACTTCCAATGACCGATTAAAGGCTCCCCGTTCCCCGGTCTTTTTTGGCTATTGGGGCAGTATCGTCCTTACAGCTCTTTCATGTACGCTATAAGGTTTGCGGTCTCCTCCTGGGTGAGATCGGGGAAAGCGGGCATTCTCCCGTAGGGTTCTTTCAGTTGAAGGATGATATTCCCAGCCGTGGCGGGACGTCCTGTGGAGGGAAGGACCGGGCGCTTGAGTATACCTTTCATGCCCGGAGCCCCCGAGGTCGAATCACTATCGACATCGTGGCACCGGGAGCACTGGGCGAGAAACAATTCCTTTCCATTGAGGGCGTTTGGTGCCTGCCCCTTGTCTTCACGTAGTGCTGTCTCCTGCCCGGAAGTTTTTGGGCCAAATCCCCGGGACAGGATGTAATAACCCGACGAGGATGCCATGGTGCCGAGGGCGAGAAAGGCAATAAGCATGCCCACGGTGGGCAACCTGGGGTAGAACTGCCGGTAACGCTTGACGATGGCCAGTTTGAAGAGAAGGAGGAAAAGGACGCCGTGGGCCAGCATGACATGAAAGGAGGCCCTTGGCGACAGCTCCCCTTTTGTGAGAGCTATGTAGGTCGCGCCCAGCCCCCCGAGGACAAGGACAGTGATGAAGAACAGGATGCCGGCCACCCGGTGGATCCTGGTGAGCTTGTCCGTGTCGAAGCTCTTCTCCTTCCGTCCGAATACCTCGAACATGGTGAAGACGGCGACAAGCACGAGGCCAAGAAACAGGATGGATATCGTTAACTTTACGGTAAGAATGGTCATATGCATCCCCCTCTTCGTATGGATGGCCGGCACATATCTATAACAGTATGTCCGCCGGAATGGAGCGTCAACGGGAACCCGCGCCATTTTCTTGACAAAGACAGGCGAGATAATTAACCTATTGTATCATAATGAAAAGGTTGCCGGAAATCCTGAATGAACGCGAGAGGTCTGTACTTGAACTTATTGTGGAGAATTACATTGTTTTCGCCGAGCCCATAGGTTCCACCACTGTCTCACGGGCTATGAAGAAGAAGGTGAGTTCGGCCACCATCCGCAACATCATGAGTGAGCTCGAAGAGCTCGGTTTTCTTTACAAGCCACACGCCGTCGCCGGGCGGGTGCCCACACCCAGGGCGTTTCGCTATTACGTGAACAGCCTGCCGGCCCCCGGGGTCCCTGGCAAGAAAGAGCTCAAGGCGCTCGAAACGCTTTCCCGGCTGCGTTATGCCTATACGGAAGAGGCGATGGCCGACGCATCCCGTGTGCTCGCCGGCATTTCACGATGCCCGAGCATTGTTCTGGAGCCCCGGGTAGACACGATGCTGTTCAAAGAGGTCGAGTTCGTCAGGCTTTCCCGGAATACCATCCTTATCGTCTTTGTCACGACATCGGGTATGGTGCACAGAAGGTTTGTCGACACCAGCGAGGATATGGAACAAGGCGTGCTTGACGAGATGAAGCGCTACATGAACGAACGTTTCTCAGGCATGCCCTTTTACGCCCTGAAAGAGAACATCATCAAGGACATGCACAAGGATAGGGAAGATTTCCAGAACCTCTATCAAAAGATACAGGACACCGTGGACGTCCTCGTCGGCGAAGAGGAAAAGAGGGAGATATATATTGAAGGGGCGTCGAAGATGATCGGCATCCCCGAATTCTCCGATGTGGAAAGACTCAAAGATCTCTTCAGGGCGCTCGAGAACAAGGAGATGCTGATAGAGCTCCTTGACCGGTACCTGAGCGGAGAAGGCATTAACGTGATTCTTGGAAGCGAGAGCGACATGAAGGGGATGGAAGGCATGAGCATCATCACCTCGGCCTATCGGATAGGCCAGGACAGCTATGGCCTG
>Ga0351950_1028_pt1 | contig 27148 bp, 31 predicted proteins | sample BONcelT113001H13_FD_206835 | JGI IMG/M metagenome (GOLD analysis project Ga0351950, IMG submission 206835) | Enriched cells from coal bed in the Powder River Basin, Montana, United States - BONCAT cells T11 rep3 HSBNCT.T11.300.1.H13 ...
CAGCCTTTCACGAATTACGTCCATGTCGGCGGCGACTACGACGGTCTTGTCGAGCTCCTTGTGAAGGCCCGTTTCGAAAAGCAGGGGCCCGTCGACGATGACGGCCTTATTCCCCGCGTCTGTCAGCTTCCTCACCGCCTGCCACAGTTGGGCCAGAACGCGCGGGTGGGTGATCGCCTCGAGCTTCCTCAGTTTCTCCGTGTCCGCGAAAACAGCGTCCCTCAGTTTTTCGACCACCACCTCGCCGCCGGCGATAAACCCGCCGCCAAACTCCCGTTCTATATCCTCGTGAACTTCCGCGAGGGCGAGCGTCCTCCTGGCGAGAACGTCAAGGTCTATTACGGGAATACCCCTGTCTTTGAGGGCCGCGGAGGCTGTCGTCTTGCCGCTGCCGATGATACCGGTTATGCCGATCGTTATCATATGTCGAGGTTTCTGACGCTCAGGGCATTTTCCTCGATAAAGGCTCTGCGGTTTTCGATGTTGTTTCCCATAAGGACCGTAAATACCTGGTCGGCGGCAACAGCATCTTCGATGGTCACCTTTACGAGCTTTCTCTTCTCGGGGTTCATCGTCGTTTCCCACAGTTGGTCGGCGTTCATCTCGCCGAGGCCCTTGTACCTCTGGATGTTGATCCCCTCTTTTCCCTTGTCAAGCACGTGCCTGAGGAACTCATCGGGGTTGATGACAAGGGGCGGCTTGTTGCCGTCCGTCACGCGGACCCCTTCTTCGTAAAAAGTCCTCACCGTGACATAGGCCTTGTAGGCGTCGATGTAGTCGCCGACGGTGCACATCTCGTACTCGACCTGGATCGTTCTTCCCTTGCCGTTCTTTGGTTCCACCTGGAGGAAGAAGAGGTTGTGCTCCCGATCCCTGACCATCGTGCACGTGTACCCCGTTGACGTAAGGTGGTCGAGCAGCTTCCGGAGCTTTGCCTCGTCCTGGAAGTCCTCTCTTTTCGTGATATCGAAGCGCATCAGCCCAAGGGACACCTCCCTGTCTATACCATCCATCAGGGAGTTGCGCAGAAAACCCTCCACCGTCTTTATCTTTTCCACCCTTTCGGTGAGCTGCTGACCCTCCTGGGTGTCGCCGTTCACGGCGCAGCGGGTCTTTTCTATACCCCTGACCGTTATGGCACGCTCGAACTCATCTTCGTCCTTTGCATAGGACTCCTTGCCGCCGGCCTTTATCTTGTAGAGCGGCGGCTGGGCGATGAAAAGGTGCCCCTCGGCGAGAAGGTCCGGCATCTGGCGGTAGAAGAAGGTGAGAAGAAGCGTCCTGATGTGAGAGCCATCCACGTCGGCATCGGTCATGATGACGACCTTGTGGTAGCGCAGGCGGCCCTTGCTCTCGGGGCCTATGCCGACGGCGAGATAGATGGAGCGTATCTCCTGATTCGTCAATACCTTTTCCTGCCTCGATTTTTCGACATTCAGTATCTTGCCTCTGAGAGGGAGTATGGCCTGTGTCTTCCTGTCGCGTCCCTGCTTCGCCGAGCCACCCGCGGAATCGCCCTCGACGATGAAGAGTTCACACTGTGTCGGGTCCGTTTCCTGACAGTCTGCCAGCTTGCCGGGCAGAACGCCGCTCTCGATGAGGCTCTTGCTCTTGACGAGATCCTTGGCCTTTTTTGCGGCCTCCCGAGCGCGGCGCGCCTCGATGGCCTTACCGACGATGGTTCTCGCTATCTGGGGGTTCAGTTCAAGATATTCGCTTATTTTTTCATTCAACAAGGATTCCACGATGCCCTTTATCTCGCTGTTGCCGAGCTTCGTCTTTGTCTGTCCTTCGAACTGCGGGTTCTGAACCTTGATATTGATTACGGTGACAAGGCCTTCCTTGATGTCGTCGCCGCTTAGGTTTTCCTTGATTTTACCCTGCATGTTGTTTTGTATGAAGCCATTGACACATCGCGTCAGGGCGCTGCGGAAACCCGCCACGTGTGTTCCGCCTTCCTTCGTATTAACGTTGTTAACAAAGCTGTATATGTTGTCGTTATAGCCATCGTTATATTGAATGGCAACCTCGAGAAGATCGAGGGTCTCTTTCGAGTTTGTGACATATATCGGCTCATCAAAAAGAACGGTCTTGCTTGCGTTAAGATATTTTACAAAGGACCGGATCCCGCCTTCGTGCTTAAAATCCTGCTTTCTTCCCCGTCTCTCATCGTTGAGAATGATGTGAACACCGTTGTTAAGAAAGGAAATCTCCCTCATGCGGTGTGCGAGCGTGTCATAGCTGTATTCCACTGTTTCAAATATCGTCCCGTCAGCCTTGAACTTTACCTTCGTTCCCGTGCTTTCGGTGTCTCCTATTACGGACAGATCGTTCATCCTGTTGCCCTGTTCGTAGCGCTGGAAGTAGACACTTCCGTTCCTTTTGACCTCTATTTCCAGATACTCGGAAAGGGCGTTGACAACGGAAAGACCCACGCCGTGCAGGCCAGCTGAGTAACGATAGCTATCTTTATCAAATTTGCCTCCGGCGTGGAGTTTCGTGAGAACGACCTCAAGGGCCGACATATTTTCCTCGGCGTGCATGGCGACGGGTATTCCCCTGCCATTGTCTTCGACTGTAACGCTGTTGTCGCGGTGTATGATAATCGCTATTCTATTACAGTAGCCTTCCAGTGCCTCGTCAACGCTGTTGTCCACAAGCTCGTAGATGAGGTGGTGCAAACCATCGATGTTGGTGTTTCCAATATACATCGATGGTACTTTTCTAACGGCATCGAGACCGCCAAGTATTTTTATACTTTCCGCTCCGTATTCACCCATTTTTCATATCCTTATCGGCATCACTATATTCTTGTAACCCTCCATGTCCTTTGACCTGAACAGAACGGCTCCGTATGCCTTTGGCGCCGCTATTGTCACCTCGTCGCTCACGAGGTGGGTTACCACATCTATAAGGAACTTCACGTTGAAATTCATTGCAGCTTCTTCACCTTCATACTTAATCGCTATTACCTCTTTGGCCCTGCCGATATCTGATTCCGCCTCTATGGTCATCGTGTTCTCTGTGAAGGTTATTTTCACCGGTTCCGACCTGCCGATAATCGAAGAGACCTTCTTGAGCCCTTTAAAAAGGGATTCTCTTTCAACCTCGGCTATATTTGTGTTGCCCGAAGGGAGAACATTCTCATAGTCAGGAAAATTCCCCTCTATTATCCGGGATATGATCTTCATTTTTTCAGTGCTGAACTGAACATGTTTTTCATCTATCACGATCCGGACCTCTTCGTCTTCCCCTATCACCCTTTTCACCTCCGAGACGGACCTCTTGGGAATGGTCATGCCCGGGAAGGATTTCAAACCGTCAATCTCCTTCTGGTAAAGAGCCATCCGGAAACCATCGGTTCCCACCACGGCCACCATGCCGTCCTGACCCTTCATGTACATACCCGTGAGGATATATCGCGTCTCATCGACAGAAACAGCGAATTCCACCTTGTCTATCATCTCGAGAAGGATACTGCCGGGAATGGTAAACTCCTCCTTGCCTGATATCTCCTTCGTCTCGGGAAATTCCTCAGGATCCTGAAGGCTCAGCGAAATTTCCGTCATCTTCTGCCTGATGGTCATCACATTATCTTCGAAGACAAATTCTATTTCGCCGTTATCCAGTTCTTTGAGTATCTCAAGAAATTTCCTCCCATGGACGACAACCTTCTTATCCATATCGGTCACAAAATTCATATAGGTAATCGCACTCACTTCCAGGTCCGTGGAGTACACGGTGGTCCTTTCTCTGCCAAAATCAATAAGGATGTTGGAAAGGATGGGCATTAGAGATCTTTTCTCCGTTATTGAAACAATCTTGGATATTGGCTGCAGGATTGTGTTCTTATCTAATATTATCTTCATATACTAACTCCTCATAACAGATAAGTGGTGTTAAAATGTTGAAAAACTTGCAACCAACTGACTTTACAGGATAAACTAAAAACGAATGCTGTGTAAAAAACCAGGACAATTGTTGAATCATGTTGACTTTAACTTTTGAACAATCTTTTCAACGGTACTTTTCAACTCCTTCTTAACACTTAGTTCACCGTCTATCTTCTTTATGGAATGAAGCACCGTGGCGTGGTCCTTTCCTCCAAATTTTTGGCCAATGCTCACGAGGGAAGAATCGGTCATCTTTCTCGACAGGTACATTGCCACCTGTCGTGGCGTCATTATGGATTTGATCCGTTTGCTTGACTTTATATCTCCCATGGTCACGGAGAAGTGGGAACACACCTCCTTGAGGATCATGTCGATGGTTATTTCCTTATTCTTTTCCTTAATAATATGGCTCATGATCTTTTTTATCAGGTCTGTTGTGATGGGTGTATTATTAAGGGATGCATACGCGCCGACGCGGATAAGGGTACCTTCAAGGGAACGAATGGAGTCTTCCGAGTTGTTGGCTATGAAGAAGGCTACGTCAAGAGGGAGGTCTATCCTTTCGGCCTCCGCCTTCTTGTTGAGGATGGCAACTTTTGTCTCCGTATCCGGGGACTGTATATCCGCGACGAGGCCCCACTCGAAGCGTGACTTCAGACGTTCCTCAAAATTTTCGATATCTCTCGGAAATTTGTCACTTGTGACCACAATCTGTTTCATATTGTCGTAGAGGGTGTTAAAGGTGTGAAAGAACTCGGCCTGTGTTCTTTCCTTACCGGCAATGAACTGGATATCATCGATAAGAATGATATCCATTTTGCGGAATCTGTTGCGGAAATCATCCATCTTTTCATATCGTATAGAGTTAATGAGCTCGTTTGTGAAGGTCTCCGCCGTGATATAACATATCCGTTCGGAGTTTGTGGTGCCGTGTTTCACAAGAAAGTTGCCGATGGCATTGAGGAGGTGGGTCTTGCCGAGACCGACGCCTCCATATATGAATAAAGGATTATATGTCTTGCCGGGGTTTGTCGACACCGCGAGGCAGGCAGCATTGGCAAACTGGTTGCTCGAACCGACGACGAAGTTCTCAAAGGTGTACTTTGGATTGAATTGACTGTAATTTGCCTGTTTCCTGAGGACGACCTTCTTCTTTTCCTCCACCTTTTCATCCCTGCTCAGGACATATTCTATCCTCACGTCCTCCTTGGTGACATCCTTGAGGAGGGTGATGATGATGGGCTCGAAGTTCTCCGATACCCAATCGCGGAAGAAGGCATTAGGCACCCCTATGCGGCAATTATGGTTCTGAAGGTCGATGAAGCTCAGGGGCTCTATCCAGGTCTTGAAGCTGTCCTCACTGATAATGGAGGCAATCTTCGGTTTTATTTCGGAAAGGATATCAGACATGGCATGGATTTTTTCAACAACTTTTCAACATATGTGGAAAACTAGTAGTACCCCAGAGGTTTAGAATTAACTCTAATGTAATTGAGAATCTTGTCAATAGTAATGTGCCGGGTAACTTGTACCAATTCTACAGAACATTTTTGCGCAAGTCAACAGTTTTTACTCCCCCGACGTCGCCGGGGTACCCCCCTTACATAAGCTTTCGGAATCCCACGACGTATCTGCGCCAGTACGTGGACTCCAGGGAGTCGATGGCAACACCCCTCGACTTCGAGGCGTGGACGAAGTCGGAGCTGTTGATCATGATCCCGATGTGGTCGTCTTTCCTGATCTTGAAGAGAACGAGATCGCCGGGCTGCACTTCACCGCGGGGGATCTCGGCTCCGTAGCGTCCCTGGGCCTCGGCGGTGAGGGGCACCGAAATGCCCGCCTGCCGGTAGGTGAAATAGATGAGGCCGCTGCAGTCGAAATAGTCGGGCCCCTTGTTGCCGCTGCGGTACTTCTTTCCCTGCTGCGCCAGGGCGATCTGAACGACGTCGCTCCGGGCGCCCTCGGGCATATCGAATATCCGCACCTTCTTCGGCGCGCAGGAGGGAATAAACAACGCAAGGGAGACAAACAAAAGCACGGCGGACCTTCCCCCAAATCTCTTCATCAGGCAACCCCCAGCAAGGATTTTGCTGCGCAGAGCTCTTCGATGTATATGGTGCGCTCCGGGAAATTCAGGGAGCCGCCGTTGATATTAAAACCGATGGGCAGACCGACCTCCTCAAGCATCCCCCTGTCTCCTTCTCCATCGCCTATGGCCGAAGCTTCTTCGGAGGACAGGCCGAGGCGTTGAAGCGTCCGCCGGACAATGGGACCTTTCAGATTATAATCGACATGTATGGATATCTCGCCCGAAAGGCACCCGTCCCGGGAAAGAAGGTCGTTGGAGAATGCGAGGTCTACGGAAAGCTCCCTTCCCACCTTCTCGACAAGAAGGGAAAGCCCCGTGGAGACGATGACCGTGACAATGCCAGCCCCCTTAAGACATGCGATAAGCTCCGGCGCACCGGGCTGATAAGGTATCTCGCGAATGACCGATTCCACGGTCTCGACGGAAAGGCCCCTCCAGAGGAGGGCATCCCTCCTGCAGAATTCGTGGTAATCGATCTTGCCTTGCCTGAAGAGGGCCTGGTACTCGTCGGCATTGTCCGTCCACAGCTCCAGGCGCCGATGGAGGTATTCCCAGCTGCTCTTGACGGTCGTGAGAGTGCCGTCACAGTCCAGGAAGACTATTTTGGTGGCCATGGGTCTTATATATCACCGGGAAGCAAAAAAAGCTATCCCTTAAGGGTATTTGGTGGTCTATAATACTATCTCGAAGGGATTGAAGGGATGAAAAAGGGGAAAAACGGCTACGAATCGCCCGATTGGGATGACAGGTATCGAAAAGGCTTCTATGACGAGGCCGACGATCCCCACGACCTTCTCATGCGGCACGGGCATCTCTTTAAGGACCGCCATGTGGCAGATATCGCCATGGGCAGCGGAAGGGACGCCCTCTATCTCGCGTCACAAGGGATTCGCGTAACGGGGTTGGAGCGCTCCCGGGAGGGACTCAGACTTGCCCGGGAGACCATGTCGGCACGAGGGCTTTCGATAGAGATGGTGCAGGGGGACGCGGCACGCCTGCCGTTCAGGAGGGGATCCTTTCAGGGGGTCATCGTCTTTTATTTTCTCCTTCGCGAGATCGCCCGGGACATCGCGGCCATCCTCGAGGGGGGTGGTATACTTATGTATGAAACCTTTCTCAAGTCAGACCATGAGGTGGACCACCCCAGGAACCCCGCCTTTCTTCTTGATGAGGGCGAGCTTCCGTCCCTTTTCCCCGGGTTCGAGCCCATTCATTACGATGAAGGGGTCAGAAGCCACAAAGGGAGGATGCGCTCGACGGCGCAACTGGTGGCGAGGAAGACATGATAGTTGAGTGGAACCCCGAGAGGCCGAAGAAAAGGGTGACTGACCTTCTGGTGCAGACGATGCAGGAAGGGGGCATCATCGCCTATCCCACGGACACCCATTACGGCATCGGCTGTGACCTTTTCAATATCAAGTCCATACGGAAGCTGTATGCCATGAAGCACCTTGACAGCAAGAGGGCGCTCAGCATCATCTGCAGGGACATGAAGGACATAAGCGCCTACGCTGTATTGACCGATTTTTCCTTCGACATCGTCAAATGGTACCTTCCGGGCCCCTTCACCTTCGTCCTCAAGGCAAGGAAGATCATCCCCAAGCTTCTCATGACGGACAGAAAAGAGGTCGGCGTCAGGATACCGGCCCACCCCGTGCCGGTGGGCATTGCCGGCCTTTGCGGCAGGCCCGTCATTAATACGAGCGCGCGGGTCGCCGGCGAAGAGGTCATGACCGACCCCCGGGTCATCGAAAAGACTTTCGGGCACGGCATCTCCCTTATCGTCGACGGGGGAATACTGGTAAGCGAGCCGTCAACGGTTGTCAGACTCGCCGACGATGTCGCAGAGCTGCTCAGGGAAGGAAAGGGAGCCCTTGACGACCGCCTCTCCCGATAAGGGGTTCAAATGACGGCGATCGATGAGCGCGAAGGGAAGGCCGGGACAATGGGGAGTTACAGAGACCACGGCCTTCACGCACGAGTAGGCGCCATTATTCGGAAGCACTCGGAGAACAGGAAAGATATCAGGGATGTGGTGCGTAACGCGATCCCCTGGCCGAAAGTGAAATGTCTCCTCGATCTTGGCTGCGGATACGGTTGGTTCGAGGAGGTCGTGCCCGGGGGGCTCGACCTTATCCTCGGCATCGACTGCCTCAGAGAAAACGAAGCACCCTTCCTGGCGGCGGCCCGCGCCCGCGCCCGCGAGGCGTCTTTCCGCGTCATGACGCTGCCCGTGTCGACAGGGCTGCCGGCGGCCCACTTCGATCTCGTCGTTTCGCTCTATTCCCTCTACTTTTTTCCCGGAGCGGTCGGTGAGATAACCCGGCTCCTTAAAAAAGGGGGGCTTTTTCTCAGCCTCACCCACAGCGCCTCCATGCTGGAGGAGGGGCAGCATTATTTCGACTTCAGGAACTTGAGGAAGGTCATTGACCGCTTTTCCGCAGAGAACGGGGAGGCGCTCCTGAGGCAGTATTTTGCGGAGGTGAGTCACATCGATTACCCCAATGCCATCGTTTTTCACGGTGGCGATGAGGATTCCCTTGCCACGTACATCGATTTCAAGAGAGAATTCATTGAAAAGGACGTGGACCCCGGTGTCGTGAGGGACAAAATGATCTCCGAGCTTCGCAGAAAGGGCGAACTCAGCTTCAACAAGAACGACAGGATATTCCTGGCGGAAAAATGAAAAGAAAGGTCTATTGCACCCATTGCGGCACGGTCCTCGGCACGGACTTTCTCGACGGTAAGCACAGGCAGGTGTGCAGCGGCTGCGACACCGTCTATTACGAGAATCCCCTGCCCGTCGCATCGGTGGTGCTTGCCAATCACAACCGCGAGATACTCCTCGTCCGCCGGGCGAAGGAACCCTTCAAGGACATGTGGTGCTGCCCCATCGGCTTTGCAGAGACGGGGGAGAGCATAGAGGACGCCGCCCTTCGCGAATTGAAGGAGGAGGCTGGCGTGGATGGGAAGATAGCCCAACTCCTCGACGTGGGTTCCCATGTGAACCCGCTGTACGGCGAGCTTCTCATCGTCACCTTTGAGGTCGAGAAGACGGGTGGCCTCGAGAGTGCCGGCGACGACGCCTCGGACGCGAGGTACTTCCCCGTCATGAACCTCCCGAAGCTCGCCTTCGACTCGCAGGAAAAGGCGCTGGCGAAGTTCGTAGAGCTGAAGAAGGATCTCTGGAGCATTCACGATTCCTTCGAAACCTTCGTGGAGAGCACGGTGAAGAACAGGATCGACTACCCCGTGATCCTCCTTTCCGACGAACTTGCCAATGCCGTGCAGGAGAACTCGGAGAAGATCGTCAATCTCTGGCTCGACGACATCACCACCAACCCCTCGACGCGGTCCTACCGGCTGCTCGAGAGGGAGGGCCTGCGCGCGCGGGCCATGGTCATCGTGGGACAATTCGGCGCCTGGTTGAGAAAGGAAAAGAGCGAGGGCGAATTCACCTCTTTCTATCGCAGCCTGGGACGGGAGCGGAAGGAGGACGGGGTGCCCGTCGAAGAAGCCATCAGCTCCCTGAGCATTCTCAAGAAGCACGTGTGGATGTTCACCTATTCCTTCGGCGTCTGGGAGAAGGCCGTCGACATCTACCGCATGTTCGAACTGGGAGAACGGTTGGTCTACTTCTTCGACCGCGCGGCGTACCACACGGCGGTGGGATGCGCTGGAAACAGAATCAGCGCACCCGACAAAGACCCGAAAAGCTAAAGGCCGGCGGCCCCTTTCAAGGCTTTATAGTCCTGATAGGACGAAGGCAAGAGGGTTTTGGGGTGTCGTGTCCGGGTGGGTTCTTGAGGGGCGGACCCATACACAACCCCTCCTTTCGGGGCTATTATTTCGGTAACATCCTTCATGAGTCAACGATCACCCCTTGGGTAACATTTCTTATGAGGCAATTCGCCCCCTGGCCCCGCGCTTGACTTATCTCCGGGACTTAAGATAACATTCAGGATACCTGAAAACCCGACAAAGAGGCGTGATATGAAGAAAGAAGTGAAGATCGCACTCGGACTGGCAATTATGTTCTTGTTCGTCCTCGTCCTGCTCCCGGGCGCTTTTGCCCAGAAGAAGGCCCCGGAGTCCATGATGCTCAAACTCGAAGGGGCGAAATTCCCCCCCGTCCCTTTTTCTCATCCCCAGCATACCGAGAAGGCGAAGATAGATTGCGTTGAATGCCACCACAAGGACAAAAACCCGAAGGAACCCGGGGGATGCATGCCCTGTCACGACCTCAAGGACGTGAAGAACGGTGCAATGCCGATCAAGGACGCATATCACAAGAACTGCATAGAGTGCCACAAACAATCATCGGCCAAAGAGGTAAAGGCGCCGACGAAGTGTAATGACTGCCACAAAAAGCAATAGAGAGAAAGAAACCCGACAAGCCTCACGGCCGACCTCTTTTTTCCGGTTCCTCGGGTCGGTGCGCCTTGCCATCGGCGTCCTGTCGCTCATCGCGGCGACTTCCATCGTGGGAAGCGCCATAAAGCAAGGCGGGACGGAGGAGGAATACCTTGGCCTCTATCCCGAGAAGACGTACCATCTGATCAAGCTCCTCGGGCTCGACGACACCTACCATTCACCGTGGTTCTATTTCCTTCTCGGTCTTTTTGCCATTAACCTCGTGGTGTGCATCGTTAAGCGGATAAAAATCCTGGCAGGGGAAAAGGGGCGGGGGGCAAAGGCACCGCCGGACGTCAGGGCGCTCGTGGCTGCAGGCTCGGGTTTCACCGTGCGCGCGGAGAGTCTTGGCGAGATCTCCCGGAGACTGACAGGATCATACAGGAAAAAGGAGATATCGGAAACAACGACGCTTTACGAGAAAGGGTTTCTTTCGCGGTACGGCGTTGTCGTCATCCACGCGAGCGTCCTTGTCGTGCTTCTCGGAGGCCTTGTGGGGCTTATTGGTGGGGCGAGGGGCTTTATAATGCTGCGCGTGGGCGAGACGGCTTGGAGCGCCGTTTCCCGGGAGCGGGCAGGGACGCCGATACCGCTGGGTTTCACGGTGAGGTGCAAGGATTTCAAGGTCGCCTTCTATCCCGGGGGCCAGCCAAAGGAATATGCAAGCGAGATCGAGGTTCTCGATGGTGCCGGAAGGGTGCTCAAGGAGGGCCGGATCAGGGTGAACGAACCCTTTTCCTACGGGGGGGTTCGGCTCTACCAGTCAAGCTACGGGAGATCGAACAGCTATACCTTCCTCGTGGACGGGAAGACAATCGTCCTGGGGGAGCAGGAGGTCACGAGAGAAGGCAAGGCGCCCTTCATGGTGGTGCGCCATGCCCCGCAGGTCCATGATTTCGGTCCCGGCGTGATGGTGGCCTACATGGACGGGGAAGATCCGAAGACGCTGTGGTTCCTGAGCGACGTGGAAAGGATGAGGACGCACCTGATAAAAGGTTCGCGGGTGTCCCTCGAAAAGATATCCGGTGAATACTATACCGGTCTCGAAATGTCCCGCGACCACGGTGTCCCCGCGGTGCTCCTGGGATTTGGTCTTATGCTTGCCGGACTCTATATAAATTTCTTTACATTCCACCGGAGGATCTACGTCGTCAATGAAGGCGCCGTTATAAACGTAGTCGGTATTGCGTCCAGGAACAAAGAGGGGTTCCTTGAGGAACTGGGCAAGCTGGCAAAGGACCTTGCATGATTACACACCACGCGATCCTGGGAGTTGCAACGATCCTCTATCTTGCACTATTTTTCCTGTATATCCTTTATTTTTCGGTGGGAAAGAAGGGAATCCTCACCGTTGCATGGTATTGTCTCCTGGCGACCTTCGCCGTCCAGACGGCGGGAATAGGTCTGCGCTGGGTGGAGTCGTACCGCCTCGGCATCGGGCACGCGCCGTTGTCCAATTTCTACGAGTCCCTCATAGTCTTCTCCTGGTCCATAAGCCTTCTCGTGATGATCATGAGAAAAAGGTTGTATCCGGTGATCACCTTCGCGGCCGGTGCCGCCTCCCTTGGCCTCATGGCCTACGCCTCTCTTTTTCCCGGGGTGGAAAGAGGCATACAGCCGCTCATACCGGCCCTGCAGAGCAACTGGCTGCACGTCCATGTCATTACCTGCTTTCTGGCCTACGCCGCATTCCTTGTGTCTTTCGTGGCGGGGGGGCTCTATTTCCTCCGGTCCCGATGGATCGTGCCGGCCGGCCACACCCTGGAGGATATCAATTACAGGAGCATTATTATTGGCTTTTCCATGCTCACATCTGGTATACTAACGGGAGCCGTATGGGCCCATTATGCATGGGGGTCATACTGGAGCTGGGACCCCAAGGAAACGTGGTCGCTCATAACCTGGATCGTCTATGCCCTGATCCTTCACCTGCGCTTCGCGGGGGGCCGGAAGGGAAGGTTAACCGCAGTCTTGTCGATCATAGGTTTTGCGAGTGTTGTCATGACCTATTTCGGGGTCAACTTTTTTCTAACTGGATTACATAGTTACGCGACATGACACGAAAACGACCAAAGAGCCTTGTAGTCTTCGGCAACGGGATCAACTGCGAGAACGAGACGGCGCATGCGAACCGGCTTGCCGGCTTTGAGCCGGAGCTCGTCCATATCGACGAGTTCGTGGAGCGTCCCGGAATGATACACCGGTACAGCTTCATCAACTTCCCGGGCGGTTTCCTCGACGGGGATGACCTCGGCTCGGCACGGGCGCAGGCCGTGAAATGGAAATATCAGAGGATGGCGGGCACGGGCAGGCGTTTCCTCGACGAGCTCGTAAAGTTCGTCGAGGGAGGGAAGATCATTATGGGGATCTGCAACGGCTTCCAGCTCCTCGTCAAGACGGGCCTCCTGCCGGCGCTTGGAAAGACCTATGGAAAGCAGTCGGCGACCCTTGCGGCGAATGACTTGGGGCGGTTCGAAGACCGCTGGGTCCATTTGAGGACAAATCGATTTTCTCATTGCATATTTACGAGCGATATGGATAGAATTTATCTCCCCGTGCGACATGGTGAAGGCAAATGCATCGTCGATTCGATGGAAAACCTTTCCGCCATGAAACAGGGGGGCAACATCGTCCTGCAATATACCGACAGCGTCGGCGCGGTTTCGATGAGCTATCCCGATAACCCCAACGGTTCGACGGAGGCTATTGCCGCAATCTGCGACGATACGGGAAGGGTCTTCGGGCTCATGCCGCACCCCGAGGCCTTTGTGCATCGCACCCAGCACCCCCGGTGGACGAGGGAAGAAGTTTCAAGCGAAGGAGACGGGCTTAAGATCTTCAGGAACGCCTGTAAATATATTTCAGAAAGTTGACCTAAGGAGGGATGTCCATGAACAAGATGGATATAATCAACAAGCTCGCCACAGATATAAACGTAAACCAGAAGATAGCAAAGATCGCCGTCGATACGATCATCGACAGCATCAAGAAGGCGATTATCAATAATGAGCGCGTGGAGATACGCGGTTTCGGCAGCTTCACCCTCAGGGAATACAAGGCGTACAGGGGTAGAAATCCAAAAAGCGGAGAGACCGTTCAGGTTGAACCCAAAAGGCTTCCCTATTTCAAGGTAGGAAAAGAACTGAAAGAAATGGTCTGGAAGGACGAGGCCTAGAAGACACCCCAGCGGGGCCTCAAGACCCGCTTTACATTGATCGCGACGTCCTCGATCCCCCCGCAGGGCGTGCCTCTCCTGCCGTATTCAAAGGCGGGGCTTCCCTCCATCGCAGTAATGACCGCCTTCGCGCAGCCGGGGAGACCCGTAGCATTATACCCCCCTTCCAACACAAAGAACGCCATGGATCGGCACCATTTTCGGGCGATGCCGAGGAGTATCTCGGTCATGGCAGAATCCCCCCCCGGTGACGGATATGCCTCCCAGCGGGTCATTGCGGTAGGTATCGAAACCGGACGAGACAAGCACGATGTCGGGCTGGAAAAGATCGGCTACAGGAGCGAGCGCCTCCTCGAAAGCGAAGATGTAACCGTCATCGTTCATCCCTCAGGGCATGGGAACATTGTCGTGGATATAGGCGACGTCCCCGTGAGTCGCCATTCGCGGAGGCACACAGAGAACCCCGCCGTTGTCGATGGAGGGAAGCATGGCATAGGTGTGTGCCAGGCGTTGCGGGTTCTCCGGATGGTACTCGTCCGCGACGTGCTCGAGATACAAGGGATCCTTAACGATACCGACCATGCGTTCCGCCTGCGGCCACCCGTGTGCCCGTCCACGTTAATCCGGCCTAGGCCGGATTAACGGTTCTGCGGTCCGACAGAAAGCAGCTTCCCCAGGACTGCTTGGCGAGCTTCTTCATCTCCGAGGCGACCTCCGTCATCTCCCCGAAGTGGGTGAAGGGGTGGTTCCTGTTGGTGGCGATGCCGATGGAAAGGGCGGTCATGGGGAACTTCCTCGTGTTGCCCTGGCGGTCGAGGGTCTCTATGAAGCCGGCGTCCCGGTCCTTCTTGTCGTACAGCGTGGGAGTGATCCGGTCAAAGGCCTCGATGATCTCGGCCGCAGCATCTTCGACGACATCGACGGACGCGATGAAGACGAAATCGTCACCTCCGATGTGGCCCACGAAACCGTTCTGAGGCTCCTTGCTCTTGACTATATTGAGGATGAGCCTGCCGGTGATGCGTATCACCTCGTCGCCCCGGGTGAAGCCGTAATGGTCGTTGAAGGGCTTGAAGTGGTCGAGGTCCGCGTAAGCGAGGGCGAAGACGTCGCCCGCCTCTATCCTTGCCTGTATCTGCCTGCTTATGGAGATGTTCCCCGGGAGTTTCGTAAGGGGGTTCACCTCGACGATTCGCTCCGAGCGCAGAATGGCGAGAGAGACTCGAGTGAGGCCCTCCTGCTCAATGTCGGCCCTTTTGAGGTAATCTTCGACGAAGAGATTCTTCCAGACGGGCACGTTGAGGATGCCGTCGATGACGACGAGGACGGGGAGCTGGTAGAATATGGGGTCGCTCTTGAGGTTGTTTATGACATCCATGGAGTAGATGTCTTCTTCGGAGGTGTCGAGAATGATAAGATTCGGCGGAGAATTGTATATGTAGTCGATTGCGGACTGGATGTTCCTGAAGAGGAAGACGCCATACTCGCCGGAAAGGATCCTGTCCATGATCCCCGAAAGGACAACATCCTGCGATATGACGACGACGGTTTGTTTCTCCTTCATAAGGTCAGGTCTTCCGTTATCTGGAGGGACTCTTCAGCCTCTTTGAGAATCTCGAGTATATCCTTTTCCGTGAGCCCGAGAAGCTCCCAGGCCTGCGGCTGGACGGGTGTGATGAGGTCGTCGCCGGGAAAACCGAAACCCCGGGCGCGCACGAGGATATCGGCAATATGGACGATGGCTGACTCGGCAGGGGTGCTCTTTGTGAGGTGCGGCTTGTGGTGATACTCTATGACATCTGTGAGTTTTGACGGAAAGCGCCATTTCCGGGCCATCCAGCTGCCCACGCTTGCATGGGTCGTGTTGAAACAGCTCTTCTCGGCCTCATGAATAATGATGCCGTCCTCCTGTGTCAGTGTCAGCGCCTTCTGGTACTCGTCGGGGAACTGGAGGACGAGGAAGACCTTGCCGATGTCGTGGAGGAGGCCGTCAACGGATACCTCGTCGGGTTCTTTATGCCCCGTGCGCAGGGCGATCAGCCGCGAGAACAGGGCGGTCCCGATGGAATGCTCCCAGAGCCCGATCATCGTCTTCTGCATTAGTTCGAAGACGGAGACGCCCAGCAGCAGGCCCTTGACAACGGTTAGCCCCAAAAGGATGACGGCCTGGTTCACGGAGGAGATCCTTCCGGGAAAGCCGTAGACGGGCGAGTTGACCATGCGCAGAACCTTCGTTGTGAGCGCGGGGTCCGAAGATATGAAGCTCGAGATCTCGTTGAGGGACACCCTGGGGTTCTCGATGACGGCAAGGAGCCTGTTGAGGACCTTGGGAATGGTGGGGAGCGCGTTTATGTGTTCTATCTTTTCCCTGACGACCCTGACGTCCATACTATTCATAGAGGCCCTCGATATGTTTGCGCACGGCCTTCCTGATGATGTCCATGTGCGGCTCTCCGCCGACAAGGCGAAACCGCCGCTCGAGGCCCGAAAGGGCGGCCTCCACGGGGACCGACGGCTTCGACAGGCCCTGGATGTATACCCCGTCCACTTCCATGTTCCTGATCCTGTCGATGAGTTCGGGGGTGAGCTCCGTGTTCTCGCCGAGAAGGACCATGCCGCTCGTGTTCACGACGGGCTTCGCCGTTTTCATTCCAGGTTGAAGATTGCCGGGGACGATTTTGGGCACGCGTATTCTCCTTAGTTGTTAATATCGGCCAAAAGCCGAAAAACGTAATCTCCTGCCTATCCGGCCTCGCAAGGCCGGATGCCCTCAAGCCAGCGCTCGAGCCTGTCGCAGCCTTCGACGAGGTTCTCGATCTTGTCTGCATAAGAGAACCGCACGTGTGAGGCGGCCCCGAAGAGGCCAAAATCATACCCCGGCGTGATAGCCACTTTTGCCTCGACGAGCGCCCTTTCCACGAAGGCCATGCTGTCCATGCGGAAGCGTTCGATGCCCGCGTAAATGTAAAAGGCCCCGTCGGGCTTCACGGGGAGGTCAAATCCGAGCCCGCGAAGGCGGGGCAGGAGGAAATCCCTCCTTTCCCTGTAGAGATCGCGCATGCGGGCAAGACCGTCGGCATCATCGAAGGCGCCGAGGGCCGCGTACTGCGAAATGGATGGCGGCGCAATAAAAAGGTTCTGCGCGAGCTTCTGGATGGGCCGAACAAGAGCGGGGGGGACCACCATCCAGCCGAGCCGCCAGCCAGTCATTGCGAAGGCTTTGGAAAAGCCGCTCACGACAATGACGTCCTCGGAAAGGGACGCGCTGGAAGAGAACGGGGCGTCATAGAGGAGGCTGGAGTATATTTCGTCGACAACAAGGACGCCGCCCCACGATGAGAGCCGTTCATGAAGTGCTCTGAGCGCCCCGGCGCGGTAGATGGTCCCCGTCGGATTCGAGGGATTGGCGAGGACGAGGAGGTCCGGCGGCGGGGAGCCGTCGAGTTGTTCGGGAAGGACCTCGTAGTTGGTCTCGGCTGAGACGGGCAGGGGGCGCACGGTGCACTCCGTGAGGAGGGCGATGTTCCGGTAGCAGGGATATCCGGGGTCCGATACGGCAAGGGTCCGGCCCTCCTCGAGAAGCGCGGCGAAGAGAAGGATAAAGGCGCCCGAGGACCCGTTGGTGATGATTATGCGCTCCGGGGAGATGTGGATGTCGCTCTGGTCACGGTAATGGCGGGAGACAGTTTCCCTGAGTTCCGGGATGCCGAGGCTGTGAGTATAGAAGGTCTTGCCGTCGGCAAGGGCGCGCAGGGCCGCCTGCTTTATGGCGGCGGGGGTCTCGATTCCCGGCTCGCCCACCTCCATGTGGATGACCCGGTGCCCCTCGGCTTACATCATCCGGGCCTTCTCGAGGATTTCCATGACGTAGAAGGGGGATATCTGGGTGGCCCTTCTGGAGATGTTCATGGTGTTTGCCTCACTGTGTTTCCCCCGGGATGCGCCCGACTGACGCTAAGGAACTGTACCAGAACAGAGCGCCGCCTGTCAACGGAATGCGCGCCTGATATACAAGGAAAAACATTGACTTTGAAGGGATATCTCTTCATAATTGAGAAAATCGAGAAACATGATGGAGGCCGCTCGATGACGAAAACACAGGTGATGAAGTATGCCCGGGAAAACGGTGTCACCTTCATAAAGCTGTGGTTCACGGATCTGCTCGGTTTCGCGAAGAGCTTCACGATCACCGTTGACGAACTTGAAAATGCGCTTGAAGAAGGCATGGGGTTCGACGGGTCCTCGATCCAGGGCTTTGCCCGTATCGACGAGAGCGACATGGTGGCGAAACCCGATGTATCGACCTTCACCATACTCCCCTGGAGGCCCCAGGGGGAGGCGGCGGTGGCGCGAATGTTCTGCGATATCTTTGAGCCCGACGGCACGCCCTACAAGGGGGATCCGCGCTTTGTCCTGAAGCGGAACCTGAAGGCGGCGCAGGAGATGGGCTTCGAGTTCTTTGTGGGCCCCGAACTGGAATATTTCTATTTCAAGTCCGATTCGGGGACGCAGACACTCGACAAGGGGGGGTACTTCGACATCACCACTCTCGATGAAGCCGTGGACCTTCGCAGGGACACGGTGCTGATGCTCCAGAAGATGGGCATAAACGTCGAGTACAGCCACCATGAGGTAGCGCCTTCCCAGCACGAGATAGACCTGAAGTACGCCGGGGGCCTGGCCATGGCGGACAATACCATGACGTACCGGATCGTCGTGAAGGAGGTGGCCAGGAAATACGGCGTTTACGCAACGTTCATGCCGAAACCGATATTTGGCGTGAACGGCAGCGGCATGCACGTACACCAGTCTCTCTTCAAGGGGAAGAAGAACGCTTTCTTCAACGACAAGGACAGGTACTTCCTCTCCGACGTGGCAAAATGGTATATCGCAGGCCTTCTGAGGCACGCGAAGGAGATCACCCTTGTAACGAGCCAGTGGGTGAATTCCTACAAGCGGCTGGTGCCGGGCTATGAGGCGCCGGTATACATATCATGGGGAAGGCGCAACAGGTCGACGCTGGTGCGGGTGCCCCTGTACAAGCCGGGGAAAGAGAACGCGACGCGGGTGGAATACAGAAGCCCCGATCCGGCATGCAACCCCTATCTTGCCTTTGCGTGCATGCTCAGGGCGGGCCTCGAGGGGATAAGGAACAAATACCCCCTTCCCGGCGCCATCGAGGAAGACGTCTACGACATGAGTTTGGAGCGCAGGAACGAGCTGGGCATAGGGTCGCTTCCGGGGAGCCTCTTCGAGGCCATCGAGTTGACGGAAGGATCGAAGCTGGTCCGCGACGCCCTTGGCGACCACGTGTTCGAGAAGCTCATCGAGAACAAGAAGATAGAGTGGGACAGGTTCAGGGCGCATGTATCGAACTACGAAATCGAAACGTATCTGCCCGTCCTCTAGATGCGTTTGCAGCCGCTTGAACGTTTGAAGGCAACGAAACCCATCATTGACAAGGAGTGATATGATAGTCAGGAATTTCAACGATCCTGAGGTATTGGCGACGAGGTACAGGGCCCATTGGGGAGCCACTGCGTGGATGATCATGACAAGCCGGTTCCTGGAAGGGATAGAGTTCCTTGCCTATGCCATACTGCCGCCCGGCAATACCATAGAGGAACACGTCGACGAGGTCGAAGAGATATATATGATCATGAAGGGCGGAGGCAACATGAAGGTCGGCGAGGAGATCAGGGAGGTAAAGGAAGGGGATTCGATCTGGATTCCGGCCGGCGAACCCCATGCGCTGGAGAACACAAACAATGAAGAGACCTTCATTCTCGTAATAGCAGCGTATCCCATTAAAAGATTGGTACAAATGGCCGAGAAATAGACAGGAAGGATGGCTCCGCGGGCCCGCAGACAAAGATGAACATCAGACCAGGCCTTAATATCAATATTATCGTAAACATAGACCACATGAGGGAGACCGTTGACGTCGGGAATTCCATAATCCATGAGGTGGCCGGTGACAGAATGATCGTCGCCCAGACGGACCCGCCCATATCAAGGACCCGCATGGGCAAGGAGCTATTCGTGACCTTTCTCGACAGATCGGGCGGAAAGGTGCGGCGTTTCGGTTTTCCCGCCATCGTTGTCGAGTTTATAAAGGAATTCGAGCTTTCATCGTCTCTCAAGGTGCGGGCGCTGACCTTGAGAAAAGCGGGAGACTTCGAAGAGTACAACCTGAGGATGTTCTACAGGCTCGAACCTCCCACGGATTGCGGCATCAGGATAACCGTGGAGGGCAAGGGCGTCAGCATCATCGACATATCCATCGGGGGGGTCAAGTTCAGCCACGAAAAGATACACCCTTTCGAGATCAACGAAACGGTGAAGCTGACAGTTTCGGTCGAGGACGTGCCTTATGTGGTGGAGGCAAAGGTGCTCAGGGTGTGGGAGCCCGAGAACGAGCGTATAAGGAAAACCGTTGCCCTGGCGTCGGTGCAGTTCATCGACGTGGAGGCCCGCCTGAAGAATGTCCTCGCTCAAAAGATCCGCGACATAGAGAGAGAAATGCGGTACAAGGAAGTCAACATTACCAGATAGCCTTTTTCCCCGCAACCAGCCTAAGTAACCGATATCATTAACTACACAAGGTGTTCCACGTGAAACGTGACACCAACGGGCCCCTTCCCGCAACCGCCCTCCCTCGTTGCCGCGGGTCCTTTCCGTGGAAAGGGAAAGGAGGGAGGCCGAAAGAGAGGCGATGAGGCATACCACCCATGCCACGTTGTGTTCCCGGAAGACGTCAACAAGAAAGCCGGCGGTGATGGCTTCCAGACCGCCCCCCCGGAGCGCTGGCGAAGGTGATGACTCCCAGGAGAGCGCCATGGCGGCGCAGCCCGACCAGCCCCGCAGGAAGAGGGGGCATCGCGCAGAGGATTTCACCATAGGTGATGCCGAAGAGCGCCGCAAAGAGAAAGAGGACCCGGTGCTTCCGGGAGATGAGGAGAAGGCCGAACGGGGCGGCCATTATCAAGGAACGAGCCCTAACCCGCGCCGCCGACAACGAGACCCGTCATCAGCGCGCTCTTCGCCCGATACCATCGCGCGATCGTGAGAACGGGGGCGATCCCGCCGCTCATTCCCGCGTCGGCACCAGCCCTGGGGCCGACCCTGTCGGTGAACCAGCCTGCCGGTGCGGAGAGGGCACCGCTGAGGAAGAAATAGAGGGAATAGACCCCGAGGACATGCGTTGTGCTCCAGCCGGGTTCGGCGAGCAGAGGCTTGAAAAAGCCACCGAAGGAATAGAGCGTCCCGCACATGACGAGCATGATAATATGGCCGGCAATGACCAGGACATACCCGTGGAAGAGGTGACGCCGACAGGGAGACCTCATCGCCGGGCCCTGCCGGGGCTGGCAAGGACGACGGACGTGGCGACCTGACGCTGTGGTATGGACCAGTACTTTTTGAGGAGCTGGTCCTTTTGGGCCGGGGGAAGGAGTGCGTAGCCGTGCTTCTCATAGAAGGCGATAGCCCAGAAAGCGGTGGCCCACGTGCCGACGAGAAGCGGCTTGGCCGTCGTGGATTCCAGGAAGCGCAGGAGCCTGGTGCCGATACCGCGGTTCCTGCGCGCCCCTCTGACATAGGCGTGGCGGATGAGAGAGACGTCGCCACGGTCCTGCATGCCCATAACGCCGACGAGCGAGCCTTCTTCCTGGTATCCGTGAAAGACGACGCCGTCCTCTATCTCGCGGTGCAGATCGCGGCGCGCCATGTAGGGGTCATGCCAGCGGTCCTCCGGTATGATGCCCTTGTAGGCCTGCGCCGCGTCATTGATGATCTCGAGGACAGCCTCGAAGTCCCGGTCTATACAGATACGTATCATTGCGAACCTCCCTGGGGTTGGGGCGTACAGCGAGAGTTATTGCTCCTGGCTTCAGTGTAAGGGCTACCGGGGAGGAATGTCTTGTACGGGATTGCTGGGGCGGTAGCGCCCGGGGGTGACACCGACGATCTTCTTGAAGACCCGGGTAAAGTGGCTCTGGTCCGCAAAACCTGCTTCCAGGCTGACATCCGTGATGGCCAGGCCCCGGGAGAGCAGGCGCCGGGCGTGATTCACCCGTTTCTGGATGACGTAGGCGTGGGGAGGAAGCCCCACGGTGGCGCGGAAGGTCCGCAGAAGATGAAACTCGCTCAGATTTGTGATGGCGGAGAGCTCGCGGAGGGTGACGTTCTCCGTAAACCGGTCATCGAGATATTCGAGCAGGGCCTTCACCGCTGCCGTTTCGCCGCGGTGCCCTCCCGGATACGCTTGCCTGCCGTCCGCGTGGCGCGAGATCATGTGGGCAAGGACGGAATAGAGACGGGCCTCCCTTTCGACAGTGATGTCCGACAGGTCCAGAGCGTCGAGGAAAGAAAGAATGCACGCCGCAAGGAATGGATCCTTGATGACGGGAGAAGAAAAATGAGGAAGTCCGCCCGCGCGAGGCAGTATCTCGGAAGCAACCTTCTCAAGAAGTGAAGCCTCGGGATAGAAGACGCGGTATGTCCAGCCCGACGGGTGGGGCGAGAACCCCGTGTGGACCTCACCGGGGTTTATGAGGCAGATATCACGGGACGTGGCGATATGCGTGGAACCGTTGTAGTACGTGGCCTGAACGCCCCCCTCGATGACGCCTATGGCGAAGGTGTCGTGGGTATGCCTGGGGAAGGAGTGCCTGACAAAGGTGGCGTGGAGAAACTCGAGGTTATCAAGGTCGGCAGCGCGCCGAAACCTTACAGTATCGCCAGTTCCCCGAAATTCCATCGTTTCTGCGCCGCCATCAGACTTTGCACGCGCTCCTTTTTTCAAGAGTATGCCGGAAACCGAACGCCTCCGTCTTGAAGATTCTTGCTCCGGGACAGGAACATTCTACCCCCCATGTTCTCGCATTTGACCTGACCCCTGCGTCACCGTTCTGCCAGATATGCCCGCGACTTGCGGAAGAGTCCCCGGGCCTGCGCCCTGACGCCCTCCCTTTCCTCGGGGGTCGTTTCGCGGACGACCCTGGCCGGCGAGCCGAGGACGAGGGAGTTGGGGGGTATAACCGCCCGGGGTGTCACGACGGCGCCGGCGCCAATGATGGACCCCTCACAGACGACGGCGTCGTCAAGCACTATGGCGCCAGCGCCCACGAGGACGCCGGAGGCGATGCTGGCCCCGTGCACGATGGCCCCGTGGCTGATGACGGATCCCTCACCAATCGTGACAGGAGAACCCGCGGGCGATTCCAGGAGGCAGAGGTCAAGAATAGCGGAACCTTCCCGGATGACCACCCCGGCTTCGTCGGCCCTGATGACGGCCATCGGCCAGATGCTGACCCCCTCCCCGATAGTAACATCGCCGATCACGCGAGCGGAATCATCGACGAAGGCGGCATCGTGGATAAGAGGAGCCGTGCCTTGAAAGGACGAGATGTTGTTTTCGGGTTTCATGGTTGTTGCGCCGGTATTTCTGCGGGAGACCAGGGTCTGGATTTGGGGCGACAACCGGGGTAAGGCGGGCAAGGCCCGAAACCTGAAACCGGAAACATGAGACTTGAGACCGTACCTAATCCCCATACTCCTCGAGATAGCGCTCTATGTAGGCCGTGACCTTCCGGTTTGGCTGGTATATGCCGAAGTGGCCCTCGCAGAGGATGTCGGCGTTGAGTGCGAGGAGTTGTTCCATCGACCTCTGCCAGTCGGCCATGTTGGCCCCAAAGTCTCGGAGAAAAGGACCATGAATGTCCTGGCCAAACAGGACCCGCTTGCCGTCCTTGTCAATGTAGACAGAGAGCGACCCCGGTGTGTGCCCGGGGGTGTGAAGCAGAACGAGGTCGTTGCCTCCCACGGAAAGCACCTCCCTCGCGCCGGAGAACTTCCGGTCCACCTGGAGCGGTTGGAGTTTGACGCCGTACCAGTGGGCGGCCGTCATCTGCTGGTCACCGTCCTCGACAGGGACGGCGTCGAGCTCATGCATGACGATCCGCGCCCCGGTGCGCTCCTTAATGACAGCCGCGCCGCCGACGTGGTCAATGTGGCAGTGTGTGAGGACGATCATCGAGACGCGGGCGGCGTCGAAGCCGAGGGACTCTATGTTGCGGATGATAGCAGCCGCGCTCATCCCCGCTCCCGCATCTATGAGCACCAACTCCCCGAGATCGAGAAGATAGACGCAGCAATCCTTCTGATCAGTGATATCGGAACTGCCCACAAGATAGATGCCGCTACATATCTCCTTTGGTTTCATGAAGGCTCCGGATACAGCTCTTAGTATTGGGTTTTAGGTTTAAGTGTTAAGTTTTGGGCAGGAAAGGAAAAGGCGACCTATCCTCAGGTCGAAACCACGTCTATTGCTTAACACTTAAAACGTAAAACTGTCTTTATTCTACCCCTCTTCGCGGCTATTGCAAGACTTTTCCGCGGGTTCGGGCACGGCGGGGGGCGCAAGCGCCCCCCGCCGTGTCTTGACAGTGAGGCAAAAGCAGTTGTAATATAAAGGAAAAAAGGAGGACGCGATGAAAGTGAAGTGGTACGGTCATTCGGCATTTCTCATAACGACGGCAAAGGGCGTAAAGATCATAATGGACCCGTACCAGTCCGGCGCATTCGGAGGGGACCTGAGATACGGAAGGATCACCGATGAGGCGGACATCGTGCTTTCGAGCCATGACCACGACGACCACAATTACACGAAAGACATACAAGGACACTTCACTTACATCAACAAGGCGGGGACGTACGAGGAGAAGGGGGTGAAGATACGGGCTGTTCCGACCTATCACGACGGGTCTAAGGGAAGCCAGCGCGGAAAGAACCTCATTTTCATTGTCGAAGCCGACGACCTGAAATTAGCCCATGCGGGCGATCTTGGTCACACTCTGGATGCGGCCGCCGTACAGGGTATCGGGGCCGTCGACATACTGCTCCTGCCCGTGGGCGGCTTCTTCACCATCGACTCCGCGGAGGCGGCGCGGATCGTCGAAGACCTGAAGCCCCGAGTCACCATTCCGATGCACTTCAAGACGGAAAAGTGCGGTTTTCCAATAGCCCCCGTCGAAGATTTTACGAGAGGGAGGGAAAGGGTGAGGGATGCGGGAAGTGCTGAGGTGGAGGTTTCAAAGCTCACGCTGCCTCGCGAGGCGGAGATCGTCGTATTGGATTATGCGCTGTAGCGGCGGGAGGGAGACCGGCAGATGCTGAAACGACTCTTTTCAAAGCGGGATATAGCGCGAACGGTTAAGGGCCTTGCGAAAAGGATAGAAAGGGACTTCAAGGACGAGGAGATCATATTCGTTTGCCTTTTGAAGGGTTCTTTCGTGTTCACATCGGACCTCGTGCGTTGCATAAGGAACCCGTCCAGGGTGGACTTCATGCGTGTCTCGTCGTATGGGAACGCCATGAAAACGAATGGCAGGGTGAATGTGCTTAAGGACCTTGAAGAGGACATCGAAGACAAGAACGTGGTCATTGTCGAGGACATCATAGATTCCGGCCTTACTCTTACACACATACGCCGACTCCTCGGGGACAGAAAACCGAAAGCACTCAAGATCTGCGCCCTCATTGACAAAAGGTCGAGGAGAGAAGTGGAGATAGAAGGCGATTACGTTGGTTTCACCATCGATGACGGATTCGTGGTCGGTTATGGGATAGACTATGCCGAAAAGTACAGAAATTGTCCGGAGATCTGTGTCGTCGTAGAGGAAGGTGTCGAGTGAAAAGACGGTATTCACCGGTGGCGCTCGTGACGGTGGCGATCGCTGCGCTTGTTCTTGCGGGGTCGGCGGGGGCATTTCAGGGCGAGCCGGATGGTTACAACGGCATACCCTGGGGAAGTCCCCTTAAGGGCCTGGAATCCATGGAACGCGTGGGGACACAAAAGGATGCGCCCGACATATCGCTATACCGGCGCGCGGGGGACGATCTCTCCTTCGGCAGGGCCCGCCTGACGGGCATCGAGTATGGGTTCTCCGCAGGAAGGTTGACAGCTGTCACCCTCAAGGTTGACTCTCTCCTCCACTATCTTTTCCTGAAGGAAGAAGCCTTCATCAGGTTCGGAAAGGGCAAGGAAATGGACCCCAGGGCGGAGATGTTCATATGGGAAGGCGATAGGACGACGATGAGGCTTATCAGCGCCTTTGAAATGTCCTGAGGCGGAGCGCACGGGGAAGGATTCCTCGAGATCATAAAGAATGACCAATAACGAAAGGAAAGACAAGAGCAGAACGGACGCGGTATTCTATCCGACCGCACCGACTGCCCTGCCCGGGTACTTTTCATTGGTGGTTTTGCTGCCTTGATCCCCTTTGGTTGTTGGATTGTGGTGATTGATCATTGTCTTTCAGGAGGAGGTTCTCATGGAAATCCTTGTGTTGTATCATTCGAGATCGGGAAATACGAAAAAGCTGGCCGAGGCCATTGCGGCTGGCGTCGAATCCGTCAGCGGGGTCTCCTGCGTTATGAAGGACACGAAGGAGGTCGGGCAGGAGGATTTCCTGCGGGCCGACGGGGTAATAGCCGGTTCGCCGGTGTATTTCGGGTCCATGGCGGCTGAGTTGAAGGAGGTCTTTGACAAGTTCGTCCCGGTGCGGAAGAAAATGGGCGACAAGATAGGTGCCGCGTTCACCACGTCGGGGGACCTGTCGGGCGGTAAGGAGACGACGATGATGTCGATCATCCAGGCCCTGCTGATCTACGGCATGATCGTCATCGGCGATCCCCTTGATGCCACCGGGCACTATGGTGTATCGTGTACGGGCGCGCCGGACGAGAAAACGATCGAGAATGCAGGGAAGCTCGGGAAGAGAGTGGCAACCCTGGCGTTGGCATTGAAACAAAGAACATGAGCGTTCCACGTGAAACACCGGCGGACCGGTTGCTGGTCCGGCCTGAAAACCGGGAAGGCAGAGGGAAGACACAATAACCCCCGTGTTTCTGGCGGAGAACCCGGCGTTACCACGGCAAGAACATATAAATGACCTGCTGTCCCGAACCTGGTACCCGGTGCATAAATGGTCGACATTGGTCAGGTGCTGGCAAGACGTGAGGAATTCGAAGAGATCCGATAACAAGAAACACACCGAAGGGGGCGAGGCGGCCGGAAGGCCGCAGACCGCAATCGGCGAGTTTCAAGACGTCAGGGCAGCGCTGGAGAACAGCGAAGCCAGGTACCGCGTGCTCGTCAGGCATTCATCGGACGGGGTCTTTCTCTTCGATCCCCGGACCCTGAAGATCCTTGAGGCGAACGCCAGCTTTCTCAAGATAACGCGATACCGGGAGGAGGAGATAACCCGCCTCGCCCTGCCCGACATCGTAGCCATGAAGAAGAAGGCCATCGTGGAGAACGTCCGGAGCGTCCTTCGAAATACCGAGATCGTCTCGGGATTGCGGCAGTACAGGAGAAAAGACGGCACCTTTGTCGATGTGGAGATCTCCTCTTCTCTTATCAATTACCGCAACCAGGAGTTCATCATGGTCAATGTCCGCGATGTGACGGAGCGACTGAGGGCGCAGCATGAGCTCGAGCGCCAGGCCAGAATGCTTCGGGACCAGGCGGAGATCATTGATATCGCCGAGGACGCCATCATCGTTCATGACATG
>Ga0351950_1029_pt1 | contig 27130 bp, 18 predicted proteins | sample BONcelT113001H13_FD_206835 | JGI IMG/M metagenome (GOLD analysis project Ga0351950, IMG submission 206835) | Enriched cells from coal bed in the Powder River Basin, Montana, United States - BONCAT cells T11 rep3 HSBNCT.T11.300.1.H13 ...
CGCTGCTGGCATTTTCCCCGTTGTGGCGGGCTTCGGTTTCGGTGACGTTGTGGCGGGCTTCTTTGTGGATTGAGCCTTCTGCGCGCGCTTGGCGAGTGTTCTATCGAGACGTGAGATGTAGCCTTCTCCCAGCCTGCCCCCGAATATTCCGCCGGCAAGCGCGAACAGCCCCGATACTATAAACATCGGTGTGTATGATTTTGTGATTTCGCCTATTGGACCCATAACATCGATATCGAGGCTATTCCCAATGATGGTGACGAACGTACCTGCAAAAAATATCATGAGAATGTTGGTCATAACGACTAAAAACCCGTTTGTCGAGCCGGCGATGGCGGCCATGCGGCCGGCAACGTATCCGCCGATGAAGAAGGCGGTAAACACAGACATGAAAATGGCGAAGTTCAAGTAGAAACCTTGAAACTCATAGTCGCCGCCGACCAGTTTTGTGATATCTAAGCCCCCATATAAAGCAAGGCCCACCGACCCCGCCAAGATAACAAAGAGCGTAAAATAGCTGATGACCCAACCGACAAGTACAGCTCCTAGTTTAACGTGTGATTTTACCATTACTGCCTCCACCTGGTTGCTCAACCGGCGCGGGATATCCGGGCCTGTTCGTAGCGCTACCCTGCCAAGCGCTTTTAACTTGCTGCAAGACATCGTAACCTGACATATAGCAAGCGTCAGCCATCGCTGTTCTTAGCTAATGTTCCCGCATAATAGCGGATTAAACTCTATTTCGCGCTATTTTCTCATAAACTGTCTTTTGGTATAGTCAGAAACCACCAGATATCTCCGCATGCAGAGACGGTGACTTTTGCACAGAAGAGATGTGGCTAAAGCCCGCTTGAGCAATAACGGCATTTAGTGCGATGAGGCTTGCCGGGATCGATATATTATAAAGGTATTAAGGCAAGCGTTTAGCCTGCTGTAGCAACACGTCTTGTCCTGAACGCTAAAAAAGAAAAATTATGCGTGGTTTTGAGAGGGATTATTTTGAGAAGTTGGCGAAGTATATCACGTAATAGCTGGTAGAGTCGGCACATAATGACTCGTTCACAAGAGTTGCCATAAACCGCCATATTTTTCTGGTAACGCTTACCATTGCAATCGGGTGACGTAATTGTACATTCTATACATTGTTGGAAAAATAACGGCTGGTTTGATGACATACCAAGCCCAGTTAAGATAAGGAGGTGGGGCCGCGTCACTTGGCTGGGTATGTAGCCCAATAATTGAAGTGTACACGTTTGTCGGATAATAAGCGGGGGATAGCGATGCGTGACAATCAGTGGCTTAGAGATAAGCTCGATCAGATATGGTCGGAATATTATTCCGAGGTCCCCAAGACTGATAACGTAATAATTCATTTTAGTAAGCGATGCAAGAGCCGGTTGGGCTCTATTCGCCTGGTCGATAACAGGGTCAGCGAAATCAAGATAAACGGTCTTCTTAAAGAGAGAGATATCCCCGATTTTGTTTGCGAAGCGGTGATAGCGCACGAGTTGACTCATTATGTGCACGGGTTTGGATCGAGAAGGCCTCAACTTTACAAATACCCGCACCGTGGCGGTGTCGTTGCCCGAGAGATGATACGAAGGGGCCTTGGTGAATCGCATTATGCGGCAAAAGATTGGATAAACACCAACTGGCTTGATTTCCACGATGGGAAGATGAGAAATCGGGGCGCGAAGCGCTGACCAATAGTCGCCGGCGCGGGACTCTCATTTGGAAGATAATGAGTGCTTTATCCTACCGTTTTGGGTACTAAAGATGGAGAACTGCCAGTTCTCCATCTTTTATTTTTCGATGAATACGCCCGGGGAGGTCGTCGAATGAAAAAGAAGCGGAATATTATCGTTGAGAAGTTGATCGCTAGCCCGGTCTTCGAGCACGAGGTCGAGATAGTCGAGCGCAAGGGCGTCGGCCACCCCGACTCTATCTGTGACGCGGTGATGGAGGAGATATCGATAGCGCTCAGCCGTGAATATTTGAGTTGCTTCGGGCGTGTACTCCACCACAATATCGACAAGGGACTGCTTATTGCCGGCGAAGTTGAGCGCAAGCTTGGCGGCGGCCTCGTCGTTGAGCCGATGCGCCTCATCATCGGGGACAGGGCGACCTTCGAGTTTAACGGCGAGCGGATTCCGGTCGAGAAAATAGCCGTTAACGCGGCTAAAAAGTGGATACGCGACAACCTGCGCTTTGTCGACCCCGACAGGGATATGCTGTTTGAGGTCGAGTTGAGACCGGGCTCGCCGGAGCTCTCCGACATATTCAGCAGGGAGGGCGAACTCCTCGGCGCGAACGACACCTCGGCGGCCGTAGGCTACGCGCCGCTTACGCCGACCGAGCGGATGGTGCTGGGGTTAGAGCATCATCTCAACTCGTCTGCATTTAAAGAACAATTCCCTGAGGCGGGTGAGGATATTAAGGTGATGGCGTATCGCACCGGACGCGATCTGCATCTTACTGTCGCCATGCCGCTCATAGACCGCTTCATCGAGAGCGCCGGTAGCTATTTCGACAAGAAACAAAAGCTTCTCGATTACGCGACCGGCTTCGTCAATAGCAAAAAGCAGAGCCCGCTCGAGAATGTCTACGTCTATTTAAACACGCTCGACGACCCCGGTCGCGGCCTTAACGGTGCGTACTTGAGTGTGACCGGCACATCGGCCGAGGATGCCGATTCCGGTGAGGTGGGTCGTGGAAATCGCGTTAACGGCGTTATCGCTCTCAACCGGCCGATGGGCACCGAGGCCGCGGCCGGTAAGAACCCGGTCAGCCATGTCGGCAAGATATATACTATCTTGACGCACCGCATCGCCAACGAGATATACAACTCGGTCGAAGGTATCCGTGAGGTCTATGTCTGGCTCTGTAGCCAGATAGGCCAATCGATCGACGAGCCGCGTATCGCGTCCGCCCAACTCATCCTGGAGCCCGGCGCGTCTGTCGATAACATCGCGCCCCTCGTCAAAGAGGTTATCGACCTCGAGCTTTCAAATATTATCTCCTTCACGTCTGAACTCGCCGAAGGCAGGTATAAGGTGTGGTAGTAGATGTTGTTTATCCCGTAAGGGCTTCGTTTACGAGTCGCTTTTTCTCGTTGATGCGAGCCATTTCTCTCTGAAATTCCTCACGCGACGCCTCGACCTGCACGGCATAGAGGTGTACACCGGTCTGCCCTATCATCTGTTTCATCTCATCTTCCGCGTCTTGCAGCGCGTCGTCGAGCCGCGCAAGCTCGGCTTCCAGTTCGTCCTTGCCCATCGTCTTTACTCTCTGGGCGTACTCTTTTAGTTCCTGCGAGTTCTCAAGCTCAAGCCTGATTTCTTCTGCTAGCGCCTGGTCTTTGTCGACCGCCATTTTTATTCCTCCCATCGCCTGTGTGTCACGTTCTGTGCACATCCAATCGCACGATAAATCCCAGTTAAGACACCTTGCACCGGCCCACGTTCCGCATGATGTGAGCGGAGCGTTGGTCATCGATCGCTCTACTGTATCTATTGCCGCATAAGGGGAATCTTAAACCTTGATACCCAAGCAAGCCAAGGGGTGCTCGGCCGGCATGGTGCTTTATTTTCGTGTCGCATACATGTTTTTGTCCGGCACTCTGAATATGGGGATTTTGCAGCTCTCTAAATATCATCCTGAGTCGGAGGCCCTCCGTTTCCCCTCCTGCTTCGCTCAGGGCTGCGGGCCTTGAGTCACTCCGGCTTCTACTTCAAAGTGGCAGTTGTCAACGGCTGTAAGCATCGAATTTAAAAATCCCTGAAATAGTCATTGGTGAGATGCTAAAGGCTTTTCTCGCTGATATTTGACAATAACTCTTAAATAGACGGAATAAATTAATAGTGCCTAAGAAAATTCTATACGTCGAGTGACCGTACTTTAAAACGGGGTGATAGCTTGGAAGCAGCACTATCGAAAGAACAACTCGAGCGCATGCCGGGCATGATTTCTTATAGTATTGCTATCTTCTCCAAAGAAGGTCGCCGTGCACTTATCGATGCCGCAGCTAGAAAGATATTTGGCTTGAGGCGCGAAGATGGCATCGGGAGAGTGTACAATATGGGTACCGGTGGTATCCGGGACATAGAGAAAAGGCTATTGAGATGTATGGCTACGCCATTGCAGAAACCAAGCACCTTACAATTGGAGACACGAATGCGGGCAAGACATCGTATTCTGAGAAAGAAGCATTAACGTGGGCAAAGAGAGCAAAGCATTAAAAGCGAGCGAGAAGAAGCTGCGGGATATCACGTCGGTGCTTGGTGAAGGCGTATATGTGCTGGATGAAAATGCGCGCCTCACGTTTTTAAATCCCGAGGCAGAACGCCTCTTGGGATGGACGGAGAGCGAGCTAATCGGTAAGAATGTGCACGAGGTCATGCACCACCGCCACCTGGATAGGGCTGAGTTTCCCGCTGAGGAGTGTCCTGTGATTAAGGTCACCCGCGAGGGGGGTACGTACCGCACGGAAGACGACGCCTTCACCAGGAAAGATGGAAGCACGTTTCCGGTCGCCTATGTCTGTACGGCTATCGTAGAGGATGGCAGGGTCACCGGGGCCGTTACGGCATTCCAGGACATCACCGAGCGTAAGAGAAAAGAGGCGAGGTTAAGAGAGGAGAAACGGCTAAGTGATGCGTTAAACGACATCAATGCCGCCATAAACTCAACCCTCACGTTTGGCGAGATCATGCAGCGGGTCGTTGTGGGGTCCGCGAGGGCGATAGGCGCTGAGACCGCCGCGATAGACCTGTGCGAGGACGGCCTCTGGGTAGTAAGATATATTTATGGGTTTCCACGGGATATGATCGGTGTGGGGCTGACCGATGAGGAAGCCCCGCATGCCGCACTCTCGGCCGCAACAAAAAGGCCCGTCGCCATCGACGATACCGAGACCGATGCGAGAGTCGACCGAGAGGTCATGAGAAGATTCAATATTCGCTCGGTTCTAACCGTTCCCCTGGCGGTAAGGGGAGATGTTATAGGGGCCCTCTTTTTTAATTATCACTCCGCTCCGATCATCTTTACCGAGACCCAGATTGATTTTGCGTATAAGGTTGGGGCGTCAGTCTCCCTGGCCTTGGAAAACGCTAGACTATTTCAGCAGGTAGAATCGGATAAAAGAGACCTCGAAATACTAAACGAGATAGAGCTCAATATTACCTCCGACCTTAAGTTAAAGAATCTTATGGGCATCATCGCGGAGAACATAAGAGCGCTGGTCAAGACCGACGCGGCGGGCATAGTCTTTTGGGATGAAGATGCGCGTAGAGTCTCCGATGTCTTTTTTATAGGTATCCCCGCACATGTAGTGGAAACCCTAAAATCGACGCCGAGCGTTACTAAATCAATTATCGAGAGCAGACGACCGGGATTAGTTGAGGACTATCCATCTAACCCGGCTGCGGTGAGAGAGTTCGCAGATATTGGACTGAAAAGCGCGGCTATAGTACCTATCATATCTAAAGGCAAGATTCTTGGTGCGATACATGCGTTGGTCTTATTCCAAGAGCGTAGGTTTGATGAACGCGACGTACGGCTTCTCGAGGCTGTAGCAAGGACGGTCGCAATCGCCATCGAAAACGCCTACCTCTATGAAGCGGAAAGGAATATCGCGGATATCCTGCAAGAGTCGCTTCTCGTTATGCCGGAGCGCATCGAGGGGGTATGCTTTGGCGATCTCTATCGTTCTGCAACGGAAGCGGCAAGAGTGGGAGGGGATTTCTACGATATTTTTGAGATAGAGCGTGAAAAGGTCGGCATCATAATAGGGGATGTCTCGGGAAAAGGTATTGAGGCGGCCGCCTTGACCTCTATCGTTAAGAACACTATTAAAGCACACGCAGTGGAAAGCAGGACGCCCGCGTTAGTGATGTTAAAGACCAACGATCTGGTATTAAAGACCTCACCCGACTCTACGTTTGTCACCGTATTCTTTGGCGTGCTCGATTTAGCGACAGGAGGGCTGACCTACTGCAGCGCCGGGCACCCACCGGCAATAATAAAGCGGAAAACAGGCATGGTTAAGCTGCTTAACAAGCATTCGCCAATCATAGGTGCGTTTGATGGCATGCATTATAGAAGCGGCAAAGAGATTCTAAGAAAAGGGGATACCTTGGTCGTCTATACCGACGGCATTATTGAAGCGCGCCAGAACAGCGATCTGTTTAGTGAAGAGAGGCTGGTAGGCTTTATCGAAAATCTGGAACAGACACCAACCAAAAAGCTTCCCCGCGCGATATTTAATAAGGTCAAGGACTTCACCAAAGGAAAACTCTCCGATGATGTCGCGCTGCTTTGCGTAAGCATTTTATAAGGGGCGTGCGCTCCGCGACGCGACGACACCACAGACCAATCCAAAACCAAAATGTTTTGTTTTGGAAACCTTAAAACCGGCCGATGAGACGATCTTTAATAGGTTATTCTTGCCCCCCAGGACCTTCGTCGAAGACACCAGGTAGTCGTAGAGTCTGCGTTGTTTTGCAAGAAACGCGCCTATTGTGGGGAGGATGCTAAAAAAGTAGATTGCGGCGAGGCGCGATATCGGGCCGCCGGACGGGACTATGAACTCGAGAGCGACGAGCCTTCCGCCCGGTCTAAGAAGAAAGGAGAGCCGTTCTAGAACTTCGACCGGGTTTTTAAGATAGCGAATACCGAAGACGATTGTGATCGAGTCGAAGCTCTCTCGTTTAAAAAGCGATGGTTCTTTTGTTAAGTCTACGAGTTTGATATCGACGATGAGGTCACGCTTTTCCGCCCGTTTGCCGGCGATTGAAAGCATGTGGGGGCTAATATCGGCGAGTGTGACCTTTCCACCCATTGAGGCGGCGGCAAGCCCAACGAGCCCTGTTCCGGAAAACGCATCGAGCACACGGGCATCCGGTTTCCAGGTTGCTTCTCCGGCGACCCAACGCCTCCATCTTCCATCAAGACCGAGGCTAAGAACCGTATTTACCCGGTCGTATGTCGTCGCATTCTGGTCGAAGATGTCGCGAGCCTCCGGCGCTTCCATCACAGTGCCCCCGCGATCATAGAAAGCAAAAGCGCTGCGAGGGCAAGAGCGGGGAATAGGCTTGCCCGGTTGAAGTAGGCTGCGGCTTGTATGCTCGAGGGCGTTCCCGCGAGAACGAGTGCGGGTATGCCCATCGACCACACGCCGATGCCGATCCCGGCCAGGCGGGGCGTTACCGGAATCGGAAGAGTCGCCACCAGGGCTATGGTCGCGAGAGCGCCGACAACGGTCGCATATGCCGAGGCGCGCTTTCCAAAGACAGTTGCGACCGTTTTAATACCGACTTTGCGGTCGGCGTCAATGTCGGCCAGATCATTAGGCAGGTTCCTGCCCGCTATCTCCCATAGCGCGAGAAAGCCAAAGAAGTAGCCGGCCCCTGCTGTGAGCGGCGCCACCGCGGCCCATCCCGCCAGCCCCCCGAGGCCGACCATAATGCCGGACACCAGTGTCTTAAGCCATGAGAGCGAGCGCATGGCGCAGTAAAGCACCTCGAGGGCGACGCATCCTAGAAATAGCAGCAGGCAGATCGGGTTCAGAAGATATGCGAGAATCGCGCTCGTGGAAGCCAAAACCGTTACCCAGGCGCATGCGGCCATGAGAGAGATATCGCCCCTCGCCAACGGATGCCGCAGAAACGTGACATCGATATCGTGGCCCTGGGATTCTGCTTTTCCGGCCTTGAGCGCTTCCCGGTCGACCTTGTAATCCAAGACGTCGTTTAATGAGAAGACGGCAAAATACCCGGCAGCCGCGGCCAGGAGACCCATGATAAGGACATCGGGTTCCGGGAATGTGCCGAGCGCGAGCAGAGCCCCTAGTGCCGGTTGCGCAATGGAAAGAAGCGCCTGCTTTCCCCGTGACAGATCAAAGATTATCGCAAAATAGCTGTGCTTTACCGCATACTCGGACGGCGCCATCATGTCCCTCCATGAAGCCGATCGGGCGTGAATTAGTAATCTATACCCAAACAAAGTCATTTCAAGACTCCACGAAAAACGGAGTGTTAAGTGATTGCCAGCCCAGCGAATGCAGAATTTTTATTTACCACTGCTAACGATGGATTACGCCGCGGCTGAACGGAATCTGCGGCGTCCCGACTCATTGCGGTATCGGCAACACCGGCGTTTTTGATTCGGATGGAACGCGGGTATACCATTCATAAGGAGGTGGAAACAATGAGCGCACTATGGACCATCCTCTATGTGATACTTGCCATTATCGCCATCATGATACTGTTGCCGGTATTTGGTATCGTGCTGGTTGCGCAGCTTTTCGATGTGCTTATTATTATCGGCGCGATTTTGCTCATAGTCGCAGTGCTTCACTGGGTTGGTGTGTTTTAGCGGGATATTGTGCATAGCCCAAAGCGGCATTACTTGGAGTGGGTAATTTGCGTAAATTAAGAACGTCCCTAAGATTTATTCAGGGGATCTATTATTTAATAACGGGCATTTGGCCTATTCTTCATATGCCGAGCTTTATTGCCGTTACCGGACCGAAAAACGATATATGGCTGGTAAACACGGTGGCGGCTCTGATCATCGTTATCGCGCTAGCGCTGCTGTTCGCAAGGCCCGACCATGTGTATCCTAAAATATTGATTTTGGGCTTAGGCTCGGCCCTGGCCTTATTTCTTATTGATGTTATATATGTCTTAAACGGCACGATAAGCCGTATCTATCTAGCCGATGCTTTGGTGGAGTTTGTATTGATTACGGGTTGGTTGATAGTTTTTAGGGAGTATGCGACCAAGCGGTGATGTAAGATTAGTTTTTAAGAAGTGTAAATCGTCTTCCTCGGCCTTCATCCCTTCGACTTCGATTGCTAACAAAATAATGCCTTGCGGGGAACACCGGCAAGGCATTATCGCACAGGTAAAATTCCCTATCTTGATTTTTGTCGAGTTTGTGCCAAGTAACCCGTAACCACCTAACCTAGGCGATTTTTCGCTGAACCGCAGACTGCATGCTCATCGATACTTTAGACATTCAGTCACTCGCATTCTTCATGGCGTTAAACATTCAGCCATCTCTGAGCAGTTCCTCATCGGTCTGCAATTGCATTCAGCGGTCGATATTGTTCATAGCCTCTTGTCAGAGATTGCGCGCCTCCGTCATTTGCTCCTCATGCATGCAAACACCCCCTTTAGCAACATCGCTACGAGCTATATTCCCGCAGCTAGCGCTGTATAACATTAAATTAATCTATGCTAATTATTACAGACGACCGTGCCGTTTGTGCCTACACTTCTCTATCCTCACCTGTTTCGGGATCCCTTTTCTTAAGGTCACGCAGAGCCGGTCCGTGAATAACCGTGCCGTCATAGTTGTAACGAGAACCGTGGCAGGGGCAATCCCAGGTCTTTTCCGCATTATTCCAGTTTACTGTGCAGGCGAGGTGGGTGCAGATGGGCGAGACAGAATAAACGGTGCCTTGCTCATCTTTGTATGCGGCGACCTCCTTTTTGTTGATGACCAACTTCTTACCCTCACCCCCGGCGAGCTCCGCCAAATCACGAGCGCTGGGAGGGGTGAGAAGGCCGGTCGCATATTGTTTTGCAACATTCAGGTTCTCCGTAACGAACTCTTTTCCAGATGCGACCGGGTCGATGCGGGAAGGACTAAAGATGGAGGCCCAGTGATTCTCCCGGCCCAGGATCAAATCGGAGATAAGCATGGCCGATAGCGTACCGTTTGTCATGCCCCAACCGGCAAAACCGGTGGCCAGATAGATGTGCTGCGACCGTGGAGAAAGCCCGATAAAAGGCAGCATGTCGGCCGAATCGTAATCCTCCGTTGACCAGTAGTAGTCGATCGACTCGACATCAAAACGCTCTCTCGTGTGCCTTACCAGATACTCATAGTGAGCCATGGTGTCTCCACCCTGGCCGGTTTTATGATATCCACCGCTAATCACCAACATGGGACCGGCCTTGCCCGGCTGATTGCGTATCGCATAGTGCTTGCCGTCTTCAGTATAGTGCATGCCATCGGGTACGTCGCCCTTGACGCGAACGCCTATCGCATACGAATGGTGGGGAAATAGCCGGGAGAAAAACAACCCCTTATCATAAAAAGGAAAATGCGTGGCAAGAACGACCTCTTTGGCCATAAGCTCACCCTTGTCGGTAAAAACGACACACGGCTCGCCATCATCGATATCTAAAGCGCGCGTGTTCTCGAAGATATAGCCGCCATTACCGGTTAGCTCTGATGCCAATGCAAGTAAGTACTTGCGCGGGTGAAACTGCGCCTGATTCTCGAAGCGGACCGCCCCCAGCACATCAAAAGGCAAGGGTGTGGTCTCCACAAAAGAAGCGGGCAATCCAACCCTCTGCGCCGCCTCGGCCTCCGCCTCGACAGTGCGTAAGTTCTCGGACAGTTCGGTATACGTAAAGGAGGGCGTTCGCATGAAGTCGCACTCGATCTTCTTTGACTTTACGATCGACTCTATCTTATCGATGGCGGATTGGTTCGCCTCCCCGTATGTGCGTACTTTATCTTCGCTAAAGCGCTTTAAGAGATGTTTGTATATGATTCCATGGAGTGACGTGATCTTAGCCGTAGTATGCCCGGTTACGCTCCGTATAATCCGACTCATATCGATGATAGCGACCGTGAGCCCGGCGTCCTTCAAAAGAGCGGCGGCCGTCACGCCGACGATTCCGCCCCCAATGATCGCGACATCCACTGTAATACCGCGCTGGAGGGGAGGGAAGTCGGTAGCGTGGGTCGTATCTATCCACAACGAATGTGTTTGACCGGGTATCAACGACCCGTTTTCAAAATCATTATACTCGTCCATCTGCAATCTATTCCTTTACTTAGGTGTCAAATACCGCAACACAAAAATGAACCGGTAATAGTGGATAAATGCTAGGTATGCTTACCCAAATAATATGTAGGAAAAACGAAACGGAAACCAGTACGTCTCTTTCGCGACTAAGCTTGCTGGGGCAGATATAAAGTGTGGAAGCAAGAAAGCGCCCGTGGGCGCTTTCTTGCAGAATATCAGAGCACTTGAGCATTGACCGTTATACTAGTGCCAGATATTATTTAAAGACCTTTATAGGTAACTGTATATTTGAAATCCTCCTGGGCGAGGTAATCCAGCGCTTTTCCATCGACTTCACAGTAGGGATACATGAAGTAGTTTAGCTTTCCGGCATTTTGAGCAGGGTTCAAGGTCACTTCCCGGCCGCTTGAAAGGGATACATAGGTCTCGTTCTGAGCGCCGAAGAAGTAGTTCCTCGCTTCTTTTATCTTCGGGTCATCCAGGGACAGGTTTTCTTTTAGCGTTTTCTTCAGAACGTCTGACGGGTCCACCGGAATCCAACCATAACCCGGCATATAAAACTCTGCATGACAATGGTATGCACCGGTAATATCCGCTTCCGGCTCGGTTTTGGTCCTGGTCCCAAATACCTCTCGTGCAGGGACACCTGCGCTTCGGGCAAGAGAAACGAATACCGAGTGTATGTCGGCGCATTTGCCTTGCTTAGTTGCAAGCAGCTCGCAAACGTCGCCTTTGCCGCAGCCCTTGACGTTGTCGTCTCTCTGGTAGTTTTCCACTACGTAGTCGTAGATGGCTTCCGCTTTTGAAAAGACCGATGTCTTACCTTCGGTTATCTGTAGCGCTAATTTCCTGGGCTCGCCATCGGTCACCACCAATCCTGTGGGGGCAAGGTATTTCTCTTTTATATCGGCCGGAATCGAGACTGCTTCCTCGGACGGGAAATCTTTTCTCTTTATCTCTTTTCTTGCGATCTTAAATGTGAATGACAGGCTGGGTTTAGCTTTGGGTGATTGCCATTCGGCATAGAGAATCTTATTTCCCTCTTCGTCCTTGTAGATATCCTGTTTGGTATAGTTGCCGTCCACTCGTACATCTGTTATAGCCTGGAAATCGTATGATTTCGGATAGGGAACCCATACTCTTACATTCTTGGCGTCGGTGAAGCTTTCGACGCTCGCGGTTATGTTTATCTCGGATTTCTTTTCTTTAAGCGCCTCCTGGCTAGATGAGAAATACTTACTGGTATCTACTGTGACCGTTTTGGCAGTATTCCCCATCTTCCTTGTCGCTTCATTATCGGCCGTACTCTCGGGCGCCTTACTGCATCCAGCTACCAGTAAACCAATAATCAAAACCACCAATAAGATACCAAGAACTCTTACTTTTCCTGACATTCGTTCTCCTTTCATGACCCATGAGGTCGGTTGCCACCACATGATGATCTGTGAATGGTGGGCTTGGGTGTTGCTCAATATCTCTAAGTATGGATAAGGTGTGATATTAGCAAGCCTATACGCATACAGCCATTCGAATCCATGATTGTGATAGCCTTACTAAGCTTATCTTAAATATTGCATATTTTTATTATATAATCAAGTTATTGTTATGCTGCTAAGCTGTTGTACCGCTGCAAGGTAATAAATCGTTATATTAAAGTGACATTTCTATTGATAGGTTCACCTTATTAAACAATTCATGTAGTGACCCATGTTGGGGTTCTGGGATTCAAAAAGCACTCTCCCATTGAACCGGGTAGCTGCAGGATAGTCTTTATATCTACATCTAATCTGATAAATAATAGGAAAATATAATGAACTAAATAAGTTGAAAGCAAGGGCAAATCTGGTGACTATCTTGAATCATAGCTTTTCTACCTTGAGAACGGGCGTTATTGGCGGTTCACCATTTACTTATGGCGCGTCCTTTCCGAGTTGCTTACGCCTCAGACTTGGCGCATATGCCAAACTTATTTCAGAAAGTCGTTGTAACTACTTGGGGTAATTATAAAGTGACGTGGTATACTCGGCTTAACACTAAAACTATCGTACGCTAAGCCATGGTAAAGTCAAGTTGTCTGAGCGAGTGAAGAATCTTATACCGCTGGGCATTATCAAGGCATGGCCAATCTCAGCCGGCACTTTTGTGTTTACATGGGTATTCTATGGAATCTCCGGCATTGCCGGCGGAATACTCGGCGTGCACCTTACATGCCGGCGGCTTGAGGTGTGATAAGCGAGTGCCGTGTCAATAGGCATATAAATTCACGGTTTAACTATTTGGGGTGAGTAGCTTGCATAAGCTAAGAACGCTTCCTTGTATTATTAACAGACTGGGGGCGCGAAATTCTCAGCATTACAGTCCGATTAGGGAATACAAACTTTTATATATCTGCATCATGTTGGTGTTGGCGTTACCTCACCTTGCTTGCCAGGAAGCACCTGACGAAAAAACGGATAAAGAGAAAGAGATAAACAGAGCCGCAACTAGGGCCACAGCAAGCGATGCTAAAAAGTCGAAAACCGCGCACGACTTATCAAGAGAGTATGGCCAATCATTTAGCTTAAACACCGAAGCCATGGATTATTTCTTCGGCACGTTCTTTTCTGTGAATTTTAAGGAAGCTCGCAGTATAACATCTGTAAACTATCGCCAGGGGAAGACGTATAATGCTATCGAAAACGAATGGAGAGGGTTTTATGATGCGGCCGTTGAGCATGGGATGAACCGTAAAAACCTCAGCTTTCGCACTAACCCTTACGGCACAAACACCGATATCGGTGTCGTAACATCACCCAGCGGAAGAGTGATTATGGTAGTATATCTTGCGAAGACCAAAGAACCGATGAATATGCACTTGGGCTGGCAGGTCGATGACGTGCGCTTCTTTTATGAGGCATTGGGGGTCAAATCTGAAAATGGCCTCGAGCACCTTGTGCTTACCAATAAGCTGAGCCATCCAACATATAAGATACTAAAGAAAATGGCCGCGGAGGAATTTAAAGATTTGGCAGACATAAAGCACGACGATGGTCTCGTGACAGGACTAATAGTCAGCGACGGTTGGGCGCGCATGACCGTCCTCGATAAAACAACCGGCGGACCGCTGCAAATTCTCTTTAGGGAGAATGCGGACGATAGATGGACAGTGGTTACGGCCGGCACTGACCTTATGAATTTTGATTATCCGGAATCCCCGTATAAGCTTTGGCTCGATGACGACGATAAATAGTCCAATTTGCTCGCGAAATAACGGGGACGTTGCTATAAATAGTATAAATTCTTAAGGTAGTGCAGTTAGAAAGCCTATCGTCTGAGCGAAAATATAGAACTTATAGCAACATGTCCGGCGTTAATTATTTCTTCCCGGTAATTTTAATTGTCGCGCATCAGCAACATTCCTCTTCACCTCTCGGGCATGCTTAACTTACGCAAATTGGCCAAGCCCTGGCTCCTTACTGCCACAAGAGGATTTCTTGTGGCAGTAATTTAAAGAGCACTTTGTTGATGCTCCTGAAATAGCCGATTTTTGAGATTGGTTTTCGCACGGTTTGATATCCCCTATAAATATCAGAATAAATATTTAGCTTGAAGAGGTATTACTCGGCGAATGTCGAATTAATATACTTATAGTCTAGACGTAAGTCGACATAGCGATAAAGCACCATGTCGGATGTCGTGCGTTTAGGATATTATGGCTACTCTTGGCCGATCAGCACCGTCTTAGCTTATACCCATCACAGCTGCGAAACCTAATCGATGAGCATTGTTAACGTAAGTATTGTTCTATGAGTGCATTATTACGCGTTATGACCGACCTTCAATTTGTTTCTGTCTTAGAAATGTTAGACCTTGGGCGAGCATCGAGGGGAGGAAGGTATATGGTTATTGGCAGCTTATAAGCGTGTGGGACAGTCAAATCCGACAAGGGGGAAAGCTTATGCATGGCAAACGATCATACAGGTCTCGATTGTTAGCGGTTTTCATCATCACAGCACTTCTTCTAACCCAGGTTCTAACATTAGTCGCTTTTGCCGGGACAAACGAGTGGACACGAGACGGTCTGGACAACGAATATGTGTTCTCAATCGCGTTTTCACCAGGGTATGCAATTGATGGCATGGTTTTCGCCGCAACAGCGAGCGGGCTTTACAGGTCAAGCGATGGGGGCAAGACCTGGGTTTACGGCGGTCTTGCCAATTGTAGCTCGGTCGCTTTTTCACCCAACTTTGAGAACGATAATACCATTTTCTCAGGAAGCGGTGGAGCGGGGAGCGATTGCAGCATTTATAAATCAGTTGATGGCGGTATGACATGGTCACAGGTCAAGGGTGGCCTTGCGAGCGTTGAGTCGATCGTGGTGTCGCCGAATTTCGCAGCAGACAATACTATCTTTGCCGGAACTTATGGGTATGGCATCTACAAGTCAACCGATGGGGGTGATACCTGGCTGCAGGACACTACAAGTTTTACCAATATACGCTCGCTTGCAATATCGCCAGCATATTCTTCAGACAACACCATCTTTGCAGCCTGCGCCAGCGGCGGCTTTAAATCGACCGATGGCGGTCAGAGCTGGATTCGAGCTGACAGCGGCATCTCGTTCATCGATGTCTATTCAGTCGCCGTATCCCCAAATTATACGGTAGATGGCACGGTATTTGCCGGCACGCCGGATAACAGCGTATATAAATCTACCGATGGAGGTCAGAACTGGACTCAAGGCGCAACCGGGATCGCCAACACCAGAATTTTCTCAGTCGCTGTCTCTCCAAACTACGCTATCGATAGCACTGTTTTTGCGGGAACTTTGGGCAGAGGTGTCTTTAAATCTACGGATGGAGGTCAGAGCTGGGGAGAAGTTACCGGGGGTTTGATGGACCCTGTTGTACGGACCGTCGCCCTATCGCCAAATTATATTAATGACAATACCGTATTTGCTGGCACTGTCAGTGGCATATACAGCTATACCGAAGTTCAACAGCCACCCCCTCCAAACGGTTCGCTAAACTGGACGACTAAAACTCCCATGCTCGATCCAACCTCACGCGCGGCCTCGGCTGTCGTTAGCGGGGTGATATTTGTTCTTGGTGGCTCAACAGCCACTGGTGCTACGAGCGGCGTCCATGCGTATGACCCTGGAAGTGACACCTGGTTACAGATGCCGCCGTTAAGCGAGCCAAGGGGCGCAGGCGGCGAGGCAACGCTTGGCGATACTGTCTACATTGCCGGAGGCGGCGGTTTGGAAAACTCTCGACAGACCGTGATGGCCTATAGCACAAGCAGCGGACAGTGTGATATAGTTGGCAATCTTACCACTGACCGCTTTAGAACGTCCGCCACCATCCTTAATAATAAGCTCTATGTGGTTGGCGGGCAGGGACTAACCGGGACCCTTGACTCAATTGAAGAGTATGATTTGAGCACCAACACAAGTGTCTTTAAAACCATGATGCCCGGGCCACGGCAATTGGCCTCGGCCGTTACTCTAGGGGATAAAATATATATAATCGGCGGTACCGACGGCAACAACGCCCCCACCGATACCTGCTGGGAGTATGATCCTGCAACCGATATCCTCACCGCTAAGAGCCCAATGCCGATTGCGTGCGCCGGAAAGTTGGCGGTTACCGCAAACGGTAAGATATACATAGTGGGGGGTATTACCGGTGGCGGATTCCCGCCTACCGCTTGGATTAACGATATCCAAGAATATGATCCTGCAACCGATACCTGGCAAATAGTAGGGACCGTTCCAACGTCCAGGTATGCTATGATGGCCCAAATTGTCGATAACACCCTCTATGTCATCGGCGGCGACGACGGCACACAGAACCTCGCCGTGAACGAGGCGGCCGCACTAGCGTCTGCTCCCGATACCGGCGAGTTCAACTGGATGACTATGAGTCCCATGACGTCCGCTCGAGTTGGCGCGGCTTCGGGGGTTGTCAATGGCAACATCTTTGTCCTTGGCGGCTCCAACAGGCTAGATCCACCGCCATCTGGTGCGCTCGATCACGTCGAAATGTATAACCCAGCAACTGATATGTGGCTGCTATTGTCACCTTTAAGCGAACCGAGGTTTAGCGCTGCAGACGCCACTCTTGGGGATACTGTATATATTGTTGGTGGTACCCGGATTGGAGGCCCGGAATATGGTGGCCCCGGATACACAAATACTGTTTTAGCTTACAACACCAGCGACGGCACCTGTACGCAAGTAGGTACGATCAACGCAGCTCGTTTCAGGGCGGATGCCGATATTATCGATGGAAGAATATATATAGTTGGCGGATGGGGGGACAGCGGTCCGCTTGATTCAATCGAAGAATACGATATAGCAACCAATACCAATATCACCAAAACCACGCTTTCTGAGGCGAGGGATTTGCCATCGGTAATCAGCTGTGGGTCGAAGCTATATATAATCGGCGGCTTCGACTCAAATGGAAACCCAGTTAACACGTGCTGGGAGTATGACCCGGCGACTAACATGATTACCGATAAAGCCCCCCTGCCTCTCGCAAGAGGTGGCGATCGGGGTTCCGTCATCCTTAACGGTTGCATATATGTCTTCGGTGGCGCGACAAATCCTGGTCCTCCGCCGATTACGACAATCTCCGATATCCAAAAATACGACCCTACTACCGATACATGGGAAGTCGTTGGTTCTCTGTCAACTCCGAGATGGGGTTTTGTATCTGAGGTCGTTGGACAAAGCGTATATTTGATCGGTGGAAGCGATGACCAACAGGTACTGGCCTTAAACGAAGCGGGAACAACCGATATGCCCCCGGGGCCGGATACGATAGCGCCTACGACAATCGCTGATTTATCAGGCGACACCGGTAATTACGACTGGTTCAGGTCGGATGTGACGGTGCAGCTTACAGCGACAGACGCTGGCGGTTCAGGGGTTACCGCTACAGAGTACAGCTTTGACGGGGCCGAGTGGTATCCGTATATTACGCCGTTTGTGGTAAGCACAGAGGGAACGACGGTCGCATACTATCGTTCAAGCGACAACGCGGGAAATGTTGAGGCCACGCAAGAACGATATATCAACATCGACAAGACAAGCCCGGCATCGACTGGTTGGCTATCGGGCACACCAGGCCTCAACGGTTGGTATATATCTAACGTCCAGGTTAACCTCACCGCTTCCGATTCAGGAGGGTCGGGGCTTGCAAGGATCGAATGGAGTTTCGATCATGTGCAATGGCATCTCTATACCGGGCCGTTTACGCTTGTCGATGAAGGAATATATTACATATATTATCGTGCGGTCGACAATGCGGGAAATGTCGAACCGTATATCTATCATGGGTGGACATTTGGCATTGATAAGAACGCGCCGGTTACCATGGCTAGCCTTAGTGGAACGCAGGGACAGAATGGGTGGTATACCTCGAATGTTCAGGTAACCCTTAGCAAGTCGGATAATGCCCAGGGCTCAGGCGCCGCGAAAACGCAGTACAGTTTCGACGGCACGAACTGGTCGAATTACACCACCCCGCTGACTATCGGCAACGAAGGAGCAACGACCGTTTACTACCGTTCGGAGGATTTCGCGGGCAACGTCGAAGCTGCTAAGAGTAGCGTGATCAGAATCGACAAAACTATGCCAGTCACTACCATCGGTGTGAATCCGACGATTCCGGACGGCGCAAATGGGTGGTATGTTACGGTGCCGTCAATAACACTCAGCGCCAATGAGGGTGCCGATCTCTTCTACAAATGGGATGACGGCGCGGCGTCAGTCTACAACGCCCCGGTACTCGCGCCTGAGGGGGACCACATGCTCCACGTATACGCAGTCGATGTCGCAGGGAACACCGAAGCCGTTCAGAGTATGCAGCTCAAGGTTGACACATTAGCGCCGAGTACGCCCGTTCTTGACTCTGTCGGAGCGATCAATGCAGCTGGGGCATCGAGCGTAATGGTGAGAGGTATGGCCGATGTCGGCTCTACTGTCTACATTACAGCTTCTGACGGCACGAATGAGATATCAGCAACCGCGACCTCAGGTGGAACGTTCAGCGCAGACCTCGATCTCACAACGCTTGCGGACGGCACGGTTATCTTTACGGTCTACACGCAAGATCAGGCTGGAAATGAAAGTCCCGTTAGCCTTGCTGTTACTGCGACGAAGGATACGGTGATCCCCGAGACCACTGCGACCGTCAGCGGGAGCGCAGGCGATAATGGCTGGTATGTTTCTGACGTTCAAGTAAGCTTAACGGCAACAGATGGTGCTTCCGGTGTAACAGAAACAGAGTATAGTTTCGATGGCGCAAGTTGGGTACCATACTCTAATCCTGTGCCAATCACAACAGAAGGGGTTACGGTCGTTTACTACCGATCGACCGATAATGTGGGCAACATGGAATCGGTGAAGGAGTTAAGCCTAAGAATTGACAAGACCACTCCTTCGGTAACCAGCACCGACCCCGCCGATGGAGCTATCGGTGTTGCCTTGAACCACGTCATCACAATAGTATTCAGCGAGGACATCTGGGCTGGCGATACGTTCAGCGATATTTCGATCAGCAGAAATAAACAAACGCTAGCTTATAGTACTAGCATAACCGGCAACGTTCTCACCATAAGCGCAAATGAGGTGTTTGGGAGAAATAATACCTATGTGGTAACGATACCTTCAGGTGCGCTCCATGATACAGCCGGCAACGCTCTTGCAGCACCGCACACACTCAGCTTTACTACCACGAAAAATAAATAATCGATAGAGGATTAAGAGTTAGACGCCGTCCACTATGTTTCGAGTTTAACACTCGACCATAGTGGACGGCGTCTCTTAGACCTAACGAATAAAAAGGGGCAGACCGGAAGCCCGCCCCTTAGCAAGGTAGCAGTTCAGCTATACATCTACGCACTAAGATTCTTCGACGGCCGTTGACTGTCCCAGAATGGCTGCCGCTCGATGGGCCAAGTCAGAATAATAGCCGCTCGATGGGTCGGCGACTCTTCAGCTCAATTAAGCTTCTGGTGTTCCGCCATCGGCCGCCTCGTCTGGGCCGGCGCTGGTTTCGGGCTCGGTTTCGCCGGCCCCGCCACTGGGTTCACCGCCAATCTCACCACCAGCTTCGCTCGAACCAACAACCTTCTTCTCAAACACGATCTTCCCATCTTCGACACTCGCCACAACGACATCGCCCTCGATGAACTCGCCCCGCAGCAACTTAGAGGCGAGCGGGTTTTCGATGCGCCGCTGAATTGTCCGCCGCAACGGGCGTGCCCCCAGCAGCGAGTCGAAGCCCTCTTTGGCGAGGACGTCTTTGGCGTCCTCGGTCAGCTCGAGCGCAATTTGCTGCGCTTTGAGCTCGCGGCTGACGCGCTTCATTAAGATATCGACGATTACGCGTATCTGCTCGCTCGTAAGCGGGTGGAAGACGATTATCTCGTCAACACGGTTCAAGAACTCGGGCCGGAAGCTCTTCTCGAGCTCGCGCAAGACCTGCTCTTTGATTTTTTCAAACCGCTTCTCTTCCTCCGGGACCGGCTTGAAGCCGATTGCCGGAACCTGCTTTATCAGGTGCCCGCCGATATTCGACGTCATGATGACGATGGTGTTCTTAAAGTTCACCGTGCGACCCTTCGCGTCGGTGATGCGCCCGTCGTCCATTATTTGCAGCAGAACATTGAGCACATCGGGATGCGCCTTCTCTATCTCGTCGAAGAGCACGACCGAGTACGGCCTGCGCCTAATAGGCTCGGTGAGCTGACCGGCTTCCTCGTAGCCGACGTAACCCGGAGGCGCGCCGATCAAGCGCGAGACGGTGTGCTTCTCCATATACTCGCTCATGTCGACCCTGATCATCGACTCTTCCTCGCCGAAGAGGTGCTCGGCCAAAGCGCGTGCCAGTTCGGTCTTGCCGACGCCGGTCGGCCCGAGGAAGATAAACGAGCCCACGGGCCGGTTCGGGTCTTTCAGGCCCGCGCGCGCCCGGCGAATCGCCTCGGAGATGGCCTCGATGGCCTCCTCCTGGCCGACGACCCGCTCGTGCAGCGTCTCCTCCATCTTGAGAAGTTTCACCTTCTCCTCCTCGACGAGCTTCTTCGCCGGGACCCCGGTCCAGCTCGATATTATCTCGGCAATATCCTCGGTTGTGACCACCGAATCGGCCATGCCTTTGACGTGCTCCCAGTCGCGCTCGGCCTTCTCAAGCTCTTCCCTGAGCTGCTGCTCTTGCTCACGCAGCTTCATGGCCTTCTCATAGTTCTCGGTTTTCACCGCCGCGTCCTTCTCGCGCTGTACGGCTTCGAGTTTTTCCTCCATGCCTTTGACATCGACCGGCGGCACCGTCGATTGGAGCCGCACCTTCGCGCCCGCCTCGTCGATGAGGTCGATGGCCTTATCCGGCAAGAACCTGTCCGATATGTACTTGTCGGAGAGCTCGACCGCAGCCGCAATCGCCTCGTCGCTGATGGTAACGCGGTGATGCGCCTCGTAACGGTCGCGCAGCCCCTTAAGGATATCTATTGCATCCTCGACCGTCGGCTCGCTTACGATAATCGGCTGGAATCGTCTCTCCAGTGCCGGGTCTTTCTCGATATGCTTGCGGTACTCGTCGAGCGTCGTCGCGCCGATGACCTGCAGTTCACCCCGCGAGAGGGCGGGCTTGATCATGTTCGACGCGTCGATTGCGCCCTCGGCCGCACCGGCCCCGGCAATCGTGTGCAACTCGTCTATAAAGAGGATGATCTCGCCGCTTCGCTGGCGTATCTCATCCATCACTCTCTTCAAACGCTCCTCGAACTCGCCGCGATAGCGCGTACCGGCGACCATGCCGGCCAGGTCGAGCGCGATGACCCGCTTGCCGCTCAAGATCTCGGGAACCTGCTCGGCCTCGATTTTCTGCGCGAGACCCTCGGCGATGGCCGTCTTGCCGACGCCCGCCTCGCCGATGAGCGCCGGGTTGTTCTTGGTCCGGCGGCTCAAAATCCTGATAATGCGCTCTATCTCTTTACCACGGCCGATAACCGGGTCGAGTTTGCCTTCGCTGGCGAGCCTGTTCAAGTCACGGCTGTACTGGTCGAGCGCGGGTGTCGTGCTTTTACCCGGCGCCGCCGCTGCCGTAGGCGGCATTTCTGCTGGCCCTGCCATGTTTATTACCTCCTGTTTAGCGCGACCATAATTTATGCCGCGCCGTTTTAATACTTGCGCACCGATACCCTCGTCCTCACGGATGAGCCCGAGGAGCAGGTGATCGGAACCGATGAATTTCTCACCGGCCGAGCGTGCCTCTTCGTGGGCGAGCTCCAGGGCCCGCTTGCTCCGCGGGCTAAGCGGTATCTCTTTCTCCGGGGCGCCTTTACCGCGCCCTATTAAGTCCTCAACTTCCTTTTGCAAGTCGTCGAGGTTGACCCCCAAATTCATCAACAGCTTCGAGGCCACCGGCTCCCGGCTTAGGCCCAGGATGAGGTGCTCGGTACCGATATGATTGAAGTCGAGCCGCACGGCTTCATTGGCCGCCAGATTGAGCGCTTCATTCGCGCTCTCTGAGAGCAGCTCTAAGATATTGCCCGTCGGCTGTTTAAAAATCTCCGGAAACATGCTTGAGAAATCGGGCATACCGAATAATCCACCCATATCCTCAAGGGGTGAACCCGGAAATATGCCCACTTCGCGGGCGCACTCTTCGCAGACATGCGCGACCTCTTTCTTGTCGCCCTTTATCTGCGTGTACGTCACCGTCGCGGGTCGTTCGTTGCATCGTTCGCATAGCACTGGATTCAACCTCCTTTTTCTCTTAAGACAATTCTTCCCGTTCTTTACGCAAAAAACGGGAAAATACTAAATTCTATGCAATTAAATACTTGCCTCTTATCTCTATTATATCAGGCAGTGCAATAATATAGCGTGGGCTTGGTTGCTATCAACCTACTCAACGACACGCTATTATGTTACGATTTAGTCTACTACATGCGGGGGTGGCGGATTTGGCGGTTGTCTCACAGGTAATGGGTATAGTCGATGGCATCGCACCATCCTATATCAAGTTCGAAGCGGATAAAATAGGCCTTCAGGTCGGCAGCATGAACGCCGGGGTCAACAAAGTGCTGGTGACTCTTGAGATAACCGAAGAGGTGCTCAAAGAGGCGCAGGGCAAGGGAGTGCAGCTTATCTTATCGCACCACCCGTTGATATTCACAAGTCTCGAGCGCGTACTTGCCGAAGACTACGCCGGGGGGCTCGTGACATCGCTGATTAAAGCCGAGATATCGCTTGTTGTCGCGCATACCAACCTCGATCGTGCTCGCGACGGCGTCAGCGACGTATTGGCCCGGGTGCTTGGCCTTCAAGAGATCGAGGTGCTCCTGCAGGCGCGAGATATTCCGATGTACAAGATCGCCGTCTTCGTCCCGAAAGAAAATGTCGATGAGCTTATATCGGCGATGGGAAACGTGGGCAGCGGCGTTATCGGAGACTACAGTCACTGCACATTTAGAACACCGGGGACGGGCACGTTCTATCCGATGCTCGGCGCGCAGCCTTACCTCGGGAAAGTGGGCGAGCTAAACGAAGTCGACGAGTACCGGCTGGAGATGCTTGTGAGCCCGGACCGTGTCGAGCGCGTCATCGCGACGATGCTCGATGTGCACCCATACGAAGAGGTCGCCTACGACCTTTACGAAGTGAAAACGCCGCCGCCGGGCGTTGGTTTTGGGCGGGTCGGTAATACGCCCAAGCCTCGCAAGCTGCGCGATTATGCAGAACACTGGAGCGACCAGCTCGATTGCGACCTGCGGGTCTCCGGTGATTGGAATATGACGGTCAATAGAGTGGCGGTCTGCGGCGGCAGCGGCGGTGAGCTTATCGGGGTCGCGAAGGCATCGGGAGCCGATGTCTTTATCACCGGTGATATCAAACACCACGCAGCGCACGCCGCGAAAGCGCTGGGGCTCGCGCTTGTCGATGCCGGTCATGCCGAGACCGAGCGGCTTATCGTGCCCGAGCTTGCGAAAGAACTGCAACGGCGCATCTACGAATCGGGTATGAAAGTAGAGGTCCTGGTCTCGGAGATAGATACAAGCCCGTGGAACAAGGATTAACGTATGGATGATCATAAAACACTTGTTGAGGTGCAAGATATCGATTCGCACATCGATGCGCTCGACCACCGGGAGGCAACCCTCTCCGAACGCGACGAATATCTCGGCCTCAGGGACGAGGTCGTCAAAATCGAGGGGCTTCACGCCGCCGTCACCAAGAAGCTGCGCGAGGAGTCGGCCGTTTTAAAGAAGCACGAGGACAAACTGGAGAGCCTCACCGCAAAAATCGCAAAGGAAGAGAAACGCCTGTATAGCGGTACGGTGACCAGCCCAAAAGAACTCGCTAGCATACAGCAGGAACTCGCGCATCTCAAGGAACAAGCCGATAATACCGAACTCGAGCTTCTTGAGCAGAGCGAAGTGGTCGATAAATTAAACGCAGACGAGAAGACGATAGATGAAAGGCGCAGGGCGCGGACGGCCGAGCGCGATACGGCGCAGCAGAAGATGGAGACCGTGCTCTCCGAGATCGAGCGCGAGCGCGATGGCTGGAAGGCAAAGCGGGAGCCGGCGTATGCGGCGCTTAGTGAAGACGCCCGCCGCCTGTACGATAAAGTGCGAACAAAACACCAGCTCGCCGTCACGGTGCTCGAGGGCGATGTTTGCCAGGGGTGCCGGGTCGATCTGCCGAGCACCGAAGCGGAGCGGATATATACCTCGGCCGAACTTGAAAGGTGCTCAAACTGCGGCCGGATTTTCATTAAGAAGCTATAACCATGGACAAACACGACAACGCCGGTCACGCGAAACTCATACTCCACACCGATGGCGCCGCACGGGGCAATCCCGGCCCGGCGGGTGCGGGTGGTGAGATTCGCAGCATAGATGGGAGCCTCCTCGCCGAGGTCTCTGAATACCTGGGGGAGGCGACGAACAATGTCGCGGAGTACAAAGCCCTCATCCTCACCCTTGAGCGGGCCTTACTCTTTAAGCCGAGGGAGATCGAGGTTCGCGCCGATAGCGAACTCCTTGTCAAACAGCTTCGCGGCGAGTATAAGGTGAAAAACGAGGGGCTCAAGCCGCTCTATGAGCGTATCAAAGCCCTGGCCGCGGGACTTAAATCCCTCAAAGTAAAGCATATCTATCGCAGCGAGAACGCTCATGCCGATGAGCTGGCGAACAGGGCGATCGATGCATTTGAAAGCAGTGAGGGCGCCCCGGGAGGCGGTGGCGGCTATGAAGTCGAGCCGCCGGATACGATCGGCCGGGATGGTTTCGAGCAAGGAAGTCTCTTCTAGCCGGCGCCCTTGTTTTTATCGCCATTTTCTTGTCTTATACGGCTCCACATGGACGAGGACATCCGTGATCTCCGGGTAATACTTACGTATCTCCGCTTCCACCTTAGTGGCAATATCGTGCGCCTGGTTTACGCTTAGCGTGGGGTCGACCAGCACGTGGAGATCGAGATATATCTCGCTTCGTCTACCGCGTGTTCGAATGGCATGACTGTCTCGTACACCCTCGATATTCATGACGACGCCGCGAATCTCATCGCACCCGATAGCCGACGCGTCGCATAAGACATTCGAACTCTCTCTCAATATTGAAAACGCCATGAAGCCGATGACGCCGGCGATGATGAAGGCGACGATGACATCGACGAGGGGGAAGCCGAGCTGCACTGCGACCAAGCTGCCGATAACCGATATGGAGACGAAGATATCGCTTCTGGTGTGGAGCGAATCGGAGACGAGCAGCTCGCTGGCGAGCGCCTTTCCTCTTCGGTTTTCGTAGGTGGAGACCACTATGTTCACGGAAATGGTGATGAGCATGATGATAAAACTCAGCTCGGTGACATCGGGTACGACGCCGGTGAAGAGCCGGCGATACGACCCGATGATGATTTGCACTGCGGTAATCGACAGCAAGACCCCGATACCGAGCGTGGCGATAGTCTCGAACTTCGTGTGACCGTAGGGGTGGTTGCGGTCGGCGGGTTTTGACGCGATATAGATGCCGATGAGCCCAAGGATGTTAGAGGTGCCATCGAAGAGCGAATGGAAACCATCGGCAAGCATGCTTACAGAGTGGGTCTGGTAGCCGTAGATCCCTTTGGCGGCAGCCACGAGCAAATTCAGGGCAAAAACAAATATGAGAGTATTTCTTATGCTTAGATACCGGGCACCATACCGCAATACGGGTTATCCTCCATCACGCCGCAGACATTTTTCTATACTATTGTTCTTCATGGCAACGGCTATTCATTTATTTTGGTTAATCCCTTCCCAATTTTATCGTAAAAATACATGCTGGATAATAAACATACGAGTATGAGGGAATTTGAAAAAGCACTGCGGAAGATAAGAGACGCCTGAGCCGGAAAGAAAAACAGAACATAAAGAACCCCAAGAAACCTCTCTCGAGTTCATTCCTTACTCGTGAATTTCCCTTTTCGCACCTCTTGGCCGGTGTCTACTCGCTCTGGTCTCACGACCATAACCTTTCGTCCTTGCCTCCAGGCCGCTACTGGTACGTTCACTTTCTTGAACGGCTCTTGTTCAGCCCCTTGGGGTCTATTCCTAGAATATCAAAGATGCCGTAAGTTGTCAACAATATTCTAAAAAAAATTTCAAGCAATCGCCTGTGGAGTGCAGCATGTAAAAAATTGCATCTCTCCTCACGCAACAGGTATAATTACATGTTAATACATGAGAGGTGGAAATCGAATAGTGACATATAAAGACTTAGGTGATTTTATCAAATTTCTTGAGAAGAAGGGGCAGCTCAAGAGAGTTAAAACTGAAGTAGACCCTGTCCTTGAAGTCACCGAGATAACCGACCGCATCAGTAAAGCGTACGGGCCGGCGATTCTCTTCGAGAATCCCAAGGGCTCGAATATCCCGATTTTAATGAACGCATTCGGCTCGTATGAGCGCATGAGCTGGGCGCTCGGGGTGGATTATCTCGATGAGGTCCCGCAGAAGCTCGCGGAGTTGCTGCCGGAGGGAGAGCCCGGCAATTTCTGGCAAAAAGTATCCACATTGTTTAAGCTCAAGAATATCACGGACTACAAGCCAAAAGAGATCAAGAACGCGCCGTGCCAGGAGATCGTCCTTACCGAAAATTTCTCCCTTGATGATATGCCGGTCCTTAAATGCTGGCCGCAGGATGGCGGCAAATTTATCACGCTGCCGCTTGTCATCACAAAAGACCCGGTCAGTGGCAGGCAGAATCTCGGCATGTACCGTATGCAGGTCTTTGACGGCACGACAACGGGGATGCACTGGCACGAAC
>Ga0351950_1031_pt1 | contig 26840 bp, 29 predicted proteins | sample BONcelT113001H13_FD_206835 | JGI IMG/M metagenome (GOLD analysis project Ga0351950, IMG submission 206835) | Enriched cells from coal bed in the Powder River Basin, Montana, United States - BONCAT cells T11 rep3 HSBNCT.T11.300.1.H13 ...
ATTTGAATGTCTGAGCATAGATGGTGAAGAGTCTCTTTGCAGAACCAGGAGACTCCTTGCTGATGAACTGGCATCCGTAATACAGATGAATAAATACGACCCGTTACATCCCGAACATAAGAAGCTATCTCAGAAGGAGAAAGACCTGATTCTGAAAGCTCACAAATTAATGCTTGGAGATGTCGCTCCTCTTCCTGAGGCTCCACGTAGGAAAAAGGGGTAGGTGAGCACATGGCTGCGGTGCAGAGAATACGGTCACGTAATATCAGTGATCGCTCGATCTGGGCTGTTACGGGGTTTGCTTTCATAATATCCTCCTATGCGGCCCGTTTGGACTTCGCGTCTGGCCATAGATCCGACACCTGGACGCCTAAGGCATCAGCGATTGCCTGGCGGCAGTACCTCGATTTGATGATTCCCTTAATTGTCTGGTGGATTGCTCCTCTGTGTCGATCGCAGCGGCGGCCTATCGCAGCGGCAGTAATTTTCTTTTCCCACATCATGGTTCTTACTTTTATTTCGGTCTCGTTACTTAACTTGTTCATATTCGGAATTATAAACTCCGTTCCGGAAGTCTGTCAAGAGAATAAATTCCGAATAGGACTATCCATATTTCCGTCTGGGCAACTATTTCTTTATAGCGTGAATATTGGTCTGTACGAAAGTAAAGCGGCTTCCTTTTTTACAAGGATATCCCAGGAGTTCCATATATGAGTTCCGAAACGTTATTATTGACTGGATTAATCACCTTGATCGGGAACGAAAAACCCTTTGCTTGGGCAAAGCGCATCGGAATTCCAGGCCCCACATTTGATAGGGTCTGGCATCACGGAGGCCAACTTAAGTCTGAGCATTTGGCCTTGATCTCCCGCAAAACCGGTGTTTCCATTGACTGGCTACTGACGGGTCAAGGCTCTATGTATATTAGCGCGTTTGACGGGGTTGGAGCTGGGCAGGGTACCGGATTCCAGGAAGGATGCATCGGCCGCACGCCTCGTCTTCCAGACGAAGCTCAACCCGTGTTTGAAGCATTTGTTGAAGTGATGACCTCGAAGGAAAACGGGACAATATTGGCCCTTACGCAGAACACATATGAATTTCGCGACAAGATACGGCTCCAGAAGGAGCTGGCCGTCATGAAAGAAGACATGGATGCTATTAAGAGACGGCTTTTCGACGAGCCCCGAGAAACCGACTTTAAGACCCAGGAAGCACCAGGGGCGAGCGAACATCCGGGGGAAAAACATCGTGCGGGCGGGAAATGATGACAGTGATCGATGGAGGCCGTGATGACCATGCGGAGCCGGAAAGTATTTATGACCGGTGGGACAGGATCCGCCGGCGGGGCATTGCCGTCATCCACACGGATCCGCTACGTCTGTTCTGGCTTCACGATTTAATAGAATGGCGAACCAACCGTTCTTATCAGCAAGCACACCACAAGTCATAATCCATCATAGAGCGGAAATTATACCCAAGGAGATGAGAACTATCCATGAAGGATAACCAGTCGGAAATGCATAGGTCTGTTACAAAGAAGGACATTCTGATAGCTATCGTGGTGTGCTGCGTTGGCTTGGTAATAGCGATCCATTTTCTTGGTGGCAGCGACAGCAAGACCCCCGAGGAGATAAAGAAAGAACGACTGGAGAACCAATTCAGCGCTTGGGATGGTTCTCACAGAGGTCTCACCAATTATATAAAGAATGCGATGAACGATCCAGGTTCATATGAACACGTTGAAACGGTCTACTGGGACCGGAAGGACCACCTGATAGTCAAGGCAACTTTTCGTGGAAAGAACGCCTTCGGCGGAGTCGTCAAAAATTCCGTGAAGGCAAAGGTCGACCTGGCCGGCAACGTCCTGGAAGTAATAGAAACACAACCTTAGAACGAGGAGCTGCCGCGTTGCCGGCAGACTAAAAAAGGAGGGTAATATGGATGCCATACATGGCGGTTTGCAGCAACCTATACTGCAGGAAATTGGGACGGCGAAAGCAATCGACCTGAGTGCTTTGAACATCAAAAGTGTGATTGTTCATAGGGTCCCGTCCTGTAATGCGAGCACCAGTCCTGAATGTAGTAACCAACCCTTGGCACTCGATACACAAGCAATAGCGGCCCTGCAGGCCAGGATTACAGAGGCGGTTGGACGAACTTCAAATTGTGTCGAAATGGGTATTACGGATTCATCGGAATCTTCAACAGCCTCGCAGATAGCAAATATACTATCGCAAAAGACAATCCCCACGTTCGTGTCCGTCAGTTCTTCTTTGGCATACCGCCTTCATCAGGTGCAAAATTTGCCGACCATTCCCGGTGGTATAATGTTGGCTGTCCAGGGAAGAACGGGAATATCGCAGGACGAATTTGTGGCCCTTATAAAAGCTGAAGTGCACGATGGTTTTTCTTTCATGAACCCAACAAATATCGAATTTTTGTCAAATCTATTCCTCACCCAACAACAAAGGTTGTATAAAATCGGTTTCTTCGTCAGAAAAGAAGCTATTCACCCTCCAAGCCCCGATAATTTTAATGTTTATGTATACGATCATAACATTACAAAATCGGGGACGGATGGAGCGGCGAAGTACTTCTATCTGTCATTTTTGGGATGTGCACCCATCATGAACGCGAAGCAGCTTACAGAGAAGTTTTATAATACCACGAAGGATTTTATTACCAATGTCGCGAGCTTCAGTCCCGAGAAAAAGGTAGACCTTTTTAATGCGCTCCATGTTTATCTTAAAACAGATCAATCTGCATTAATTAATCCTGAAGAATTCTCCGGTCGATATTTTCCTACACCCGAAATTCGAGACCAATATTCATCACTCCTCGAGACTATTAATTTTCCATCCACGGCGATCCCAAAAGACATTACCGGTATTGCACGGAGACTCCGCCTCCGATCTATTAAATTTAATAGCGGTGTGAAAATAACATTTCCCTCTTCATCTGACGCAAACAAAAACCGTGACATGGTTGAAATTGAAAAGTATGATGTAAATAGCAATATGAGTTATTTACGGGTTCAAGGCGAAGTGTCAGAGCAAAAGTAGATATTTCTCTCGCTTTCCGGAAAACGATATGAACGAACAGGAGTTTTTAGCGCGATACGAAAACGACCGCCCCATTTACGAAGCATGGGGTGAACACGTTTTGAAAAACATCCTCGCTGGGCTAAGAGAACAGCCTGACATAGTTGTAGATCAATTCTTAAAAATCCCTCCTGGCCCTCCGAGGATTAAAACAACAAAATCCGTTCTATCGAAGGCTTTCCGGAGAGGGAAAGAATACAGCGATCCCTATAATGATATAACCGACAAGGTAGGTTTGCGATTCGTAGTATTATTGACAACCGACATAGAGAGAATAATAAGAATCATCGAATCGTTTTCTTCAAAATGGGACTGGACGAAGGATCGAGACTATCACGATGAGATATTGAGCAAACCAGAACATTTTACCTATCAATCGGTCCATTTTGTCGTCAAGAACAAGGAGCATCTTAGAATAGGTGACGTTACCATTCCGTCCGGGACCCCTTGCGAAGTTCAGATACGTACTCTCTTGCAGCATGCCTATTCAGAATTGACCCACGATACAACATACAAGCCTAAGACCAAGACCAATCCCATGGTTAGTCGATATATTGCGAGAAGCATGGCTTTGGTGGAATCGGCAGATCATTTTTTTCTTGAAGTTGTTCGTGAAATTAAAGAGACTACCGAAAAGCATGAACAATGGAAAGAATTCTGCAAAAGGAAATACCCAGGAGATTTACATGATTACGTTGAAGCCATAAACCATATGGTGGTAGATGCTCTATTCGATCTTCTGCAGCCACTAACTACCGATCAGGTGGATAAATATCTACAGAATATGAATTATTTTTCCAACATTGTTCTGCCCCGACAAGAACTATCCCTCATGCATCGTCAGCCTGTAATCCTATTGATTTATTATTTCATAAAGCATAGTCGAACATTACTAAAATCCGTCTGGCCGCTGACCGATGACATTCTTCGATCCCTTTTCTCAGATATGGGAATAGCTTATGGCGAATGAAATATGTTTCAGAGGACGATATCCGGAAAATCCCATGGCCGCGCCCGAACAACTTAAAATCAAACTCCCTTTGAAAATAACCTCCAAAGACCCCTCCTGTAAGGCAACCGTAAGATTATTCAAGACCCATTTATAACATTTTCAAGGACTTGTTTATCGCACCCCCCTACACCCTTCTTTCGGCATTGACAACTCCGTTTTTCCCGTGATATAAAAACCCATTATGAGGAACACGCAGATAAACAACTGGTGGTGGTGGCGGAAACCGTAGGTGTGAAACCGTAATTTTCCGGCCATGGACGGTTTCACACCGTCCATGGCCGTTTTGTTTGAAAGAGGCCATGGGCAGAGAGCTCATGGCCTCTTTCATTATCCAGAAAGAAGGAGGATATGATGGAAAGGAAGATATTGCTGAATGAGAAGGACATGCCGCGGGCCTGGTACAACATTCAAGCCGATCTCGGCACACCCTTGCCGCCGTCTCTTGATCCACAGACGGGAGAGCCTGTAACACCGGATATGCTTGAGGCTATTTTCCCGATGAACCTTATTGAGCAGGAGGTGAGCACGAAGAGGTTTATAGCTATTCCCGACGAGGTTATGGAAAAGCTCCTCATGTGGAGGCCGACGCCTCTTTGCCGGGCTACGGGGCTCGAACGGTTCCTTGGCACGCCGGCTCACATCTATTACAAGAACGAAGGCGTCAGCCCTCCGGGCAGTCACAAACCGAACACGGCCGTTGCCCAGGCATATTACAACAAGGAAGCCGGCATCAAGAGACTTACGACGGAGACAGGCGCGGGTCAGTGGGGAAGCGCTCTCGCATTCGCTTGCAACCAGTTTGGCATCGAGCTGAAGATTTACATGGTCCGGGTGAGCTTCAACCAGAAACCGTACAGGCGCGTTATGATGGAGACATGGGGTGGCCGGTGCGTGCCGAGCCCGAGCCCTGATACGTCGGTGGGGCGGAAATTCCTGGAGGGGAATCCCGACCATCCGGGGAGCCTGGGGATGGCGATCAGCGAGGCTATCGAGGACGCGGTGACCTCTGAGAACACGAAGTACTCCCTGGGCAGTGTCCTCAATCACGTCCTTCTCCACCAGTCCGTGATCGGCCTCGAGGCGCAGGAGCAGCTTGAGCTCGCGGGAGAGTATCCCGATGTCGTGATTGGATGTGCGGGCGGCGGCAGCAACTTTGCCGGCATTGCCTTTCCCTTCATCCGTGACAAGATCCATGGGAAGGAGGTACGGGTGATAGCTGCGGAACCCACATCCTGTCCGACGCTCACCAGGGGCCGCTATGTCTATGATTTCGGTGATACCGCCGGGATGACGCCGCTTCTGCCCATGTATTCCGTGGGACATGGTTTTGTTCCCGCCCCGATACATGCGGGAGGGCTTCGCTACCACGGAATGGCTCCCCTTGTCAGCAAGGTATTTGCCGACGGACTCATCGAGGCACGGGCATACAACCAGCTTGAGACATTTTCGGCAGGCGTCATCTTCGCGCGGACGGAAGGTTTCATACCGGCGCCGGAGACGAACCACGCCATAGCCTGTGTCATTGACGAAGCGAAAAAGGCAAAGGAAGAGGGCAAGGAGAAGGTCATCCTCATGAACTTCAGCGGCCACGGGATCATAGACCTTCCTTCCTACGACGCCTTTATGTCGGGTAAACTGCAGGACTATGCAATGCCCGACAACGAGATATCGGAGCTGTTGAGGAGTCTGGAGAAGTATCCGAAGTTGAAATGAGGCGGGTAATGGGTAATAGGCGATGGATGTGCTCATTGCCTTCATAACCCATAACCCATAACCCATAACCGAGGTTTCTATGGAGATCTATTGTCCCCAGCTTGGAATGATCATCGGATTCGATTATTGTCTTCACGTCCAGAACGGTCTTCCCTGTGGCAACACCTTCGGGTGCTGGAAAGAAAGGGTTGACGTGGCTGTGATTCTTAAGGCAAATTTTACGGACGGCGAACTACGACTGGCTTTCAATACGCTGCCGAAATCGAGGCTCGAGAGGATACTGGAGTCTGCTCGTTCAGCCTGCAAGGAGGAATAGATGCTGCTTTCCGACAGGGTCATGCAAATGCGGCCATCGGGGGTACGAAAAATCTTCGACCTGGCACAAAAAGTGAAGAACCCCATCAACCTCTCCATCGGGGAACCTGATTTCGATATCCCCGACGTGGTGAAGGATGAAGGGATAAAGTGGATACAGAAGGGCTTCAACAAGTACACACCCTCGGGAGGGATCCCTGAACTCAGGGAAAAGGTCCTCGGCCACCTCAGGAGGAAGGGGATAATCTGCGAGGACGCCATCGTCACGGCGGGGGTGACGGGAGGTCTCCTTCTCGCTCTCATGACAACGCTTAACCCCGGTGACGAAGTCATCATCCCCGATCCCTATTTCGTTCTCTATGAATACCAGGTCCTACTGCTGGGAGGCCGGCCCGTCTTCTTCGATACCTATCCCGATTTCACGATCAGGGAAGAAGAGCTGCGCCGGGCGATAACGGACAGGACGAGGGTCATCCTTATCAACAGCCCGAACAACCCGACGGGCATGGTCAATTCCCGGGAGGAACTGGAGATGGTGGCGAGGGTGGCGCGCGAGAAGAACCTCCTCGTGTTCTCCGACGACATCTACGACCGCTTCGTTTTTGACGACGGGGAGGAAGAGAAGCCCTATCTGGGTCAGTTGTACGAAAAGACTCTCACCTTCGGCGGTTTTTCGAAGACCTGGGGGATGACCGGATGGCGCCTGGGGTACGTTGCGGGGCCGAGCGAGATCATAGAGTGTATGGTAACGATGCAGCAGTATGCCTTCTCCAGCGTCACCTCTTTCGCGCAGAAGGCCGCCCTCGTTGCCCTCGATCAGAACATGGACGGGATGATCGCAGGGTATCGGAAGAAACGGGACCTCATTTACAACGGGCTCAAGGACAAGTACAATGTGGTTGAACCGAAGGGGGCCTTCTTCATCTTTCCCGAGGTTCCCGGCGGCAACGCCATGGCATTCGTGGAGAGGGCGTTGGAAAACAACCTCTTCATCATACCGGGCAGTGTTTTTTCAGCAAAGGACACCCATGCGCGCATCTCCTTCGCCGCCACGGAGGAAAACCTCCTTAAGGGGATCGACGTACTGAGAAAAATGGTCTAAAGGAGTTTCGGGACAATGCATGAAAATGTGATCAGGCTGTTGGTGGAAAATGCCGTGCAGCAGCTCTACGTGACGAACAGGGGCACGGCGGCGACGGCGCGGAAGGTGTCGGGGTCCCTGCATTGTGAGGTTTCGACGAACGAGAAGATAGCCTTCGAGCTTGCCCTGGCGGGTGCCTATGTGAGCAAGAGGACGGCCTGTGTTCTCTCCACGGAAGGTCTCTACGAAGCCCTCGACCCTGTCATGAGCTCCGCCTATACGGGGGTGGCCGGATCCTTCGTCATCGTGGCTATTCAGGAGAACGACGAGGAGGTGACGCCGCTCGGCCTGTTCTCAAAGTTGCCGCTCATTGTCACCGAAAAGGAAGAGGAGCTGGAAAGGGCCATGCGCTACGGCTTCGAGCTTTCCGAAGAACATAAGATTCCCGTTGTCGTGCAGGCTGCCCCGGCAGGACATGATGAAGGCTTGAAGACGGCAGGACAGGAGCGGAACACGGCAGCGAACAAAGCTGTGCTCGTGAAGGAGCCGGGCAGGTGGGCGGCGACACCGAAGTTCCGCTACCGGCTTCATGGAGAGCTCAACGAAAAGATCACGAAGATCAGCGAGGCCTTCGAAACCTACGAAGACAACATCATCATTCCGAGAGGTCGAACGGGTCTCGTCACGGACAGGTTCTCCCGTCTCGAGTTCTACGACGAGGACGCGAGCGTGCTTAAGCTGGCGACGGTCTTTCCCCTGCCGCAGAAGCTCGTACAGCGCTTCATCGACAGCGTGGACGAGGTCCTCGTCGTCGAAACCTATCCGGCTATCGAATTGCAGATACCCGACAGGTCGAAGGTACGAAAAGGTTTTGTCGACGCCGCCCGCGGCAGGCCACAGTACGATGAGGTCATAGCGGGATTCTCCGTCATCAGGGACCGGCTGGGACCGGCGTCTTCGATAAACATGGCGCATGGAATCAAGAAGCTCCACCCCGAAAGGAACATCCTTGCCGTTACCTTTGAGGACCATTTCTTCCACTCGGGGATGCCCGCCTATGTGAATACCCTCTATAATGACTCCTCCTTTGTTCTTCTCGTCATGGTGAGCGAAAGGGAGGACGATATCAGGAAGGTCCTTCACAGTTATGATGTCCGCGCGGTTTTCTCCATCGCGGCCATCGACGAGCTCGCCCGTTTCCGGGACACGAAGGAGCCCGTCGTGGCTCTCTACAGGGGTATGATATGAAACATGAGATCATATGTGCGGGCGTCGGGGGAAGGGGGGTGCTCCTTGCCTCCACGATACTCATCGAGGCGGCCATCAGGAGTGGGCTCAAGGCCGTGGCATCCGATGAGTACGGGATGAGCCAGCGAGGGGGGTCCGTCGTGTCCCTCGTGAAGGTGGGCGACTTTGCGAGTCCCTTCATCGGCAGGGAAAACGGGGATATCCTCCTTGCATTCGAGGAAAGCGAATTCTACCGAACCCTCTTTTTTCTGAAGAAGGGTGGTCTGGCGCTGGTCAATACCCGTGCCGGAGGGCTGCCGCCTTCGATTGCGGAGTTACTGAAGAAGAGGGAGATAACCTGCCGTCTTGTCGATGCCGACGGCATCGCCCGCGAGGAAGGGATGTTCCAGTCCGCAAACATGGCCCTTCTCGGCTGCTTTGCAGCCTTCGGGATAGCGCCCTTCACGCGACAGGTACTGGAAGAGACTGTCAGGTCTCGTGTACCCGGGAGGTTCCTGGCAAAGAACCTTGAGGTCTTCGCGAAAGGATTCGATGCGGCCCCCGGGGAGCTTCGCCAGACAGATAGTATGTGAGGCCTTACAGGAGGATCTTCAGTGCATAGCAGGGAAGAAGTGATAATAGGCAATCAGGCGATCGCGAGGGGTCTTGTCGAGGCCGGTCTCGAGATCGCGGCGGCATATCCCGGGACGCCGAGTTCCGAGATACTGCCCGGAGTCGTCCATTTCAAGGGAATGGAAGGGTTGAAGATCCACACGGAGTGGTCGACGAACGAGCTCTGTGCCTTCGAGGTTGCCTTCGGGGCCGCCGCATACGGAGGCTCCAGAGCTGCCTGCTTCATGAAGCAGGTGGGCCTCAACGTCGCATTCCCGGCGCTTTTGAGGTCGCGGGAGAAGTCCATCGAAGGGGGACTTGTCATAGTCTCCTGCGACGATCCCGGTCCGCAGTCGTCCCAGACGGAGCAGGACACGCGCCTTCTTGCCGCACTTTTCGGGATTCCCGTTCTCGACCCGTCATCACCGGCGGAGGCGGCGGATGTCGCCTACTGGGCCCTCAACTGGTCTTTCGAGAACAAGGTACCCGTCATCATCCGCTCCACACACCGGGTAAGCCATGCGCGCGAATCGGTTCCTCTCTATGAGCCGGGTGCGAGGAAGGTGGTTCTCAGGGAGGGTCACGTTGCGGGGAAGGGCAGAAAGCTGGGCATTGTCGCGTCGGGCATGAGCTGTTCCCTCGTCTATGACGTCATCGAAGAGCTTGGGGCAGGGGAAGCGGTGTCGCTCTACAAGGTACTCAGCGTCTACCCCGTCGACGCAGGTCTTTTGAATTTTGTCGATTCCATGGAGCGCTTGCTCGTGGTGGAGGAGACGGACGAGGTGATAGAGGCCCTCATCGGCGACGCGAAAAAGGTGATGGGCAGAAAGGACGGCACCGTGCCGTCATCGGGAGAGATCACGTATGATATCGTCAGGGATATCATGTCACGGGTATTGGGCGAGATCGGTGCCGCGAAAAACTTGTTTGTCCCCGACGGTGCCATCGAGAAGGCGCTGTCAGATGTGGCCGTCATTCCCAGGCCGCCGAAGCTTTGCCCGGGCTGTCCGCACCGGGCGTCCTTTTTCGCGATGCAATATCTCTGGCCCGATGCCATCTATCCCGGCGATATCGGCTGCTACACGCTGGGCATCTCCCAGGGGGCCGTCGATACCTGCCTGGACATGGGTGCGGGGGTGACCCTTGCGGAGGGTTTCTACGATGCCTTCAGTCAGGACGGCAGACTTGTTCCCATCCTTGCGTCCATAGGCGATTCCACCTTTCTCCACGCCTGCATGGCCCCGCTCTATGACGCCGTAAAGAACCACAAGAGGTTCATTCTCGTTATCATGGACAACTCGACGACGGCCATGACGGGCATGCAGCCCACGCCGCAGACAGGTGTCACCGTGGACGGGACGCCGACGCGCAGCGTCGCCATCGAGGATATCGTGAGGGGTCTCGGGGTGGACTACCTGCGCATCGTCGACCCCTATGACGTTCCGTTGACGATCCGCACCATCAGCGAGGCCTTCGATTATCTCAGGGAAGGGACACGCCCCGCTGTCATCATCACGCGGCGCGAATGTCTGCTCCTTGCAAAGGGTGCCGTGAAGGATACAGCATATCCCACTGATATCGAACGCGACTGTACAGGCTGTAAGAGCTGTCTCAAGACCTTCGATTGTCCGGCCATGTCCTTCGATGAGGCCGTAAAAAAGATACAAATAGATGACAGCCTGTGCACGAATTGCGGGATCTGCTACTATGCCTGCCCCGTCCAGCCCCAGGGAAAGGCCCTGAAGGCGGCAAAAAAGGCGGGAAAGCCGGATTCGGCGGCAGCGAACACTCCCTGAAGAGGTCATGGAAGCGGGCAAAACAATGAGCGAGGTTTTGGATTCCCGCCGGGAGGGGGTACCTGTAGTTCTCTCTATCGTCATAATCACAAAGGATACCCGGGAATTACTGGAGGGGCTTCTTGACTCCATCGAAAAGGATGCGTCCCTGAGGTCCCTGGGTAGCGAGATCATTATCGTCGATAACGGTTCCACCGACGGTACCGAGGAATTCGTCAGGCAATCCTGTCCCGACGCCGTATATGTGCGCAATGACCGCAACGCGGGGTTTGCCGCCGCGGTGAACCAGGGAGGAGGCCGTGCGGCAGGCAGGTATATCCTTCTTCTCAATTCCGACACACGCCTCATCGAAGGGGAGGTTGCAAAGATGATCACCGCTGCCGGAAATGTATCCGGTCTTGCGGTCATGGGGCCGCAGCTTGTTTACGAAGACCTGAGCCTGCAGAGATCCGTCGCTGCCATCCCGTCTCTGGCGGGCGAGGTGATCCCCGGTTCGCAGCGCATTTCTCACGCGGTATCCGGCGGGAACACGGGGCCTGCCCGGGACGTGGAATCCCTCATCGGGGCCGCCATCATGATCCGGAAGGAGGCCTTTGATGACCTGCAGGGTTTTGATGAACGGTTCTTCTTCTTTCTTGAAGAGACCGACTTTTGCCTGCGGGCGAGGCTGAAAGGGTATCGCGTTGTTTTCCTGCCCTCGGTCAGGATGATCCACCTTCAGGGCAGGACAGTGCGGAAGACCTGGGTAAAGGGTCGGATGGAATACAATATCTCGCTGAGAAAGTTCATGAAAAAGCATCACGGTTTCATCTACGCCCTGGCATTCGACGCCGTGAAGCTGGTGAAGGCACTGGCATTCATCATCGTAACGCCCTTTCTTCTTTTCCGTTCCAGGATGCGGCTGCGCTATTCCTATTACCTGAGACTTGTGGTATGGTACATGCACCGATGCCCCGATGACGCGGGTCTTCGCAGGTGACGTACACCGGGCAAGCGGGGGACCAACAGGAGGAAGAAGCGCATGTCGATCATATTGGATATTCCAGGAGACGAACGTATCACCATCGACACCTTTCAGCCCGATGACGCCGCGGGTGTGGGGGAGCTTTTCCGCAATGTCTACGGCGACGACTACCCGGTAAAGCTTGTCTACGATCCAGAGGGGCTCGTCAGGGCCTTCGAGAAACATGAGAATATTCCCGCCGTCGCTCGCTCTTCGAAGGGGATCATCGTGGGGTATGTGAGCATCTTCAGGTCTGCCCCGGTCGAAACGATCTATGAAGCGGGACAGGGCCTCGTTCTCGTGGACTACCGCAAGCACGGCATCGCCCGCGCAACGAACCGTTACTTTTCCGAGGTACTGGCACCGGCATACGATGTTGATGCCGTCTTCGGCGAGGCCGTCTGCAACCATATCTATTCCCAGAAGGCCTGGGCATTACAGGGGGCCATCGAGACCGCCCTCGAGGTGGACCTCATGCCCGCCGAGGTTTACGCGAAGGAGGGTACCACGGGCCGCGTGGCCACCCTGCATATGACACGGATGTACCGGCCGATGGAGCACACCGTGTATGCACCGGGGCGGTATGAGGACATCATGCGGTTCATCTATGACGGGTTCACGAGCGGAGCCCGTGTCGCAAAGGCGACGGATGAATCCGCGGGAGTGGAGCCGACATTCATCGAAAGCCGTCATTTCGAATTTGCCGGCGTGGCGCGCGTGACCGTTCGTCAGACCGGGCGGGATTTCCAGGCCGTTTTCGAGGAACATGAGGCCCGTGCCCTGGCAGAGGGTATGGTCGTCATCCAGGTGTGGCTCAAGCTTTCCTGGCCCTTTATCGCCGGTTTGACCTCCTGGCTCGGCGAGAAGGGGTACTTCTTCGGCGGCGTTCTCCCCAGGTGGTTCGGTGAAGACGGGCTCCTGATGCAGAAGGTCATGGCCCGTCCGCACTGGGAGGGAATAGAGCTTTATTCCGACAGGGCCCGTCGTATCCTGGATGCCGTGCGCGAGGACTGGCACAGGGCAACGGCGTAAATCCCTTGAGGTGGTTTTCTGAAGTGTGGTATAACAAATGTCACCGGAGAGATGTCCGAGCGGCTGAAGGAGCACGACTGGAAATCGTGTGTACGTTAACGCGTACCGAGGGTTCAAATCCCTCTCTCTCCGCCATATTGATCGAGAATGGCCAGGCCCTGCGCAACGTGAAGGTTACGAACCCCGTCAGGTCTGGAAGGAAGCAGCGGTAGTAGCTGATCCGTGTGCCGCAGGTAGCCTGGCTTTTTTTAGCGTGCATTATGAACCCCCGAAGAGGCGTTCGCATTTGAGCTACACAGTAATCGCAAGACGTTGGAGACCCCAGAGATTCGATGATGTGATCGGGCAGCCGCACATTATCACCACCCTTAAGAACTCCATAAAAGCAGGCCGGATCGCACACGCGTTTCTCTTTACGGGACCCCGCGGCGTGGGGAAGACCTCGCTCGCACGGATCTTCGCCAAGGCGGTAAACTGTGTGAACGGTCCCACGGCTGAACCCTGCAACGTCTGCGAGAATTGCGTGGGCATAGCGAGCGGCAATTTCGTGGATGTCATAGAGATCGATGCCGCGTCGACGCGGGGCATCGACGATATCAAGGAACTGCGGGAGACCGTCCGTTACCTTCCCATGAAAGCGGCCTACAAGGTGTATATCCTTGACGAGGCCCACATGCTCACCGACCAGGCACGCAACGCCTTCCTCAAGACCCTTGAGGAGCCTCCGGGACACAACATCTTCATCCTTGCCACCACGGAGTCTCAGAAGATCCCCTATACCATCATGTCCCGTTGCCAGCGGTTCGATTTCCGGCGCATCACGGAACGGGAGATAACACAGCAGCTCAAGGCGATCTGCACGAAGGACGGAATAGCCTTCGACGAGGGGGCCTTTCATCATGTCGCCATCGAGGCAGACGGTTCGATGAGGGATGCCGAATCTATCCTTGAACAGATCATCGCGTACGGCGGGCAGCATATCTCCGAGAGCGATGTCATCAACATCATCGGCGTCGTCGAGAAAGAGGTTGTCTATCGCATCGTAAAGTCCATCATAACGAAGGATCTGAGGGAGGGACTTTCGGCCATCGAAGCGACCCTCAGCGAAGGGTATGACGTCGGTCAGGTCTATCGCGGCCTCGTCGGCTATCTCAGAAACATGATGATCATAAAGGCCGTCGGAGGATTGCCCGAATTCGTGTCCATGGGCGAGGAAGAATACAGGGCGCTCAGCGGGCTCATCGAAGACATCGAGTATTACGAGATCCAGAACATGCTCTATTACATGCTTCGCAGCGAGGATCTCATGCGGGGACTTTTCCCGCGCATAGCGCTGGAGACGCTCTACATAAACCTCTATAACCTCTCACAACTCAGGGATGTTGAAAAAGTGATAGGAGAACTGGGGCAGGGAGCAGGGAACAGAAAGCGGGAAGCGGGAAGCGCATGGTGATGTTCTTTCGCCTTCGTTTGCCGCGTCCGGTGAAGAGAATGTTTCCGGGGTGGATCATCGCCCGGCGGGGGAGGGCGTCCATGGCTTCGTGGAATATCTCAGGAAGAAAAAGCCTTTCCTGGGGGGCATGTTCGATTCCTGTGAGTGCGTCCTCGAGGGAGATGATTTCACCGTTCTCATCGACAAGAAATACAGCAATTTCATAAAAAGCGAATTTGAAGAGATAAAGAAGCTGACGAACGAGTTCTTCGGGAAGGTCATGAACGTCGAATTCAGGGATGCCCTGGACAAGAAGAAGAATATCCTCGAAGAATACGTGAAGGAAGCGGAGTCTCTTTTTAATCTCTAGAAGGAGGCAGTATGTCCAAGGGATTCAACCAGATATTGCAGCAGGCCAAGAAGATGCAAGACCGTCTCGTGAAGCTCCAGGAAGAGATGGGAGATAAGACGGTGGAGGCACAGTCAGGCGGCGGCATGGTGAGCTGTGTTGTCAACGGCAGACAGGAAGTGGTCTCTCTCAAAATATCCCCGGAAGTGCTCGAAGAAAAGGACAACGAGCTACTGGAAGACCTCATTGTCGCTGCCGTCAACGAAGGGCTCGATCGTTCCCGGGAGATGGTCCAGGAGGAGATGTCCAAGGTGACGGGCGGCATGCAGATGCCTTTCGGGATGTAGAACGTGTTCTACCCGGAACCGATCGAACGGCTCATCGATAACCTGACGCGGCTCCCCGGTATCGGCCGGAAGACGGCGACACGGCTCGCCTTTTTCCTTCTCAACGCCAGAGAGGGGTACATTACGGAACTTTCGAGGAGCCTCGTCGATATCAAGGAAAAGATACGTCTCTGCGGCGTCTGCTTCAACATCACCGATACCGACCCCTGTGTAATATGCAGGGACGAGAGGCGAGACAGGACATCGGTGTGCGTCGTGGAAGAATCCTCGCATATGATGGTGATAGAATCGTCGAATCCCGGACATTTCCGCTACCACATCCTCCATGGAGTTATCAACCCCATAGAGGGCGTGGGCCCCGAAGACATAAGGATAAATGAGCTTCGCGACCGCGTTGTCCGGGAAGGCATAAGTGAGGTCATCGTCGCCACGAACCTCAATATCGAAGGCAACACCACGGCCCACTACATCGGAGAGATCCTCAAGCCCCACGACGTAAAGATCACAAGAATAGCCTCAGGCATCCCCGTAGGCGGCGACATCGTCTACATAGACCCCCTGACCATCAAGAGCTCGCTGGAGAATAGGAAAAAGCTATAAAGGCAGGTTATAGGTAATAGGTGATGGGTGATAGGAAAGACTCTTCCCATAACCCATTACCCGTTTTTTTTTTCTACCCATAACCTGCCTTTTCTCTTCTTGCAATCCCACCCCAAATTGTTGTTAACTATTGCGCTGCAGATATTGACAGGAGGTGCTACAGATGAAGAGCGTTAACACAGAGCACAAGGATCTTCTTCGGTGGGTCGACGACATGGCGCGCATGTGCAAACCTGACAGCGTTTACTGGTGTGACGGTTCAAAGGAAGAGTACGACAGCCTCATGGCAGGCATGGTGGCAAGCGGGTCCGCCATACCGCTTAAGAAGCGTCCCAACAGTTTTCTCTTTCGTTCCCAACCGTCCGACGTGGCGCGTGTTGAGGACCGCACATACATCAGCACCAGGGAGCAGTCGCAGGCAGGCCCCACGAACAACTGGGTTGAAACCGAGGAGCTCAAGGGCATCATGCGCGGGCTTTATGACGGGTGCATGAAGGGGCGTACCTTGTATGTCATCCCCTTTTCCATGGGACCCATCGGTTCTCCCATAGCGAAGATCGGCATCGAGATCACGGACAGCCCTTATGTTGTATGCAATATGCATATCATGACGCGGGTGGGGACAAAGGTGCTCGAAGAACTGGGAGCGGACGGGGAGTTCATCCCCTGCCTTCATTCCGTTGGCGCGCCCCTCGAAAAGGGGCAGAAGGATGTACCGTGGCCCTGCGCGCCCATGGACAAGAAATACATCAGCCATTTCCCCGACGAGAACCTCATATGGTCCTACGGGTCCGGTTACGGCGGCAACGCGCTTCTCGGAAAGAAGTGTCTGGCCCTTCGCATTGCCTCCGCCATGGCACGGCGTGAGGGCTGGATGGCGGAACACATGCTCATCCTGCGGCTTACCAGCCCCGAGGGCAAACAGTACCATATCGCAGCCGCGTTCCCGTCGGCTTGCGGGAAGACCAATCTTGCCATGCTAGGACCTACGGTAAAGGGCTGGAAGGCCGAATGCATCGGTGACGACATAGCCTGGATGAAAGTGAGGCCCGACGGAAGACTCCATGCCATCAATCCCGAGGCAGGGTTTTTCGGGGTGGCGCCGGGCACGTCCTATTCTTCGAATTCGGCTGCCATGGAAAGCATCAAGGAGAACTGCATTTTTACGAACTGTGGGCTCACCGATGACGGTGACATTTGGTGGGAGGGGATGACCGATGATCCTCCATCCCACACGATCGATTGGCAGGGGAGGGATTGGACACCTGCTTCGAAGGACCCGACGGCACATCCGAATGCTCGTTTCACCGCTCCTGCCCGCCAGTGCCCGATCATCAGTCCCGATTGGGAGAAACTGGAAGGGGTTCCCATCGACATCTTTATCTTTGGAGGCCGTCGTGCCTCGACGGTTCCCCTTGTTTACGAGGCCTTCAGCTGGGACCATGGCGTACTGATGGGGGCAACAGCCTCTTCGGAAACAACGGCCGCGAACATCGGATCCATCGGTGACGTGCGCCGCGACCCTTTTGCCATGAAGCCCTTCTGCGGTTACCACATGGGCGACTATTTCCAGCACTGGCTCGAGATGGGCAAACGCCTCGGAGACAAGGCGCCCCGGATATTCTACACGAACTGGTTCAGAAAGACAGCCGACGGCAGGTGGCTCTGGCCCGGTTTCGGGGAGAACAGCCGGGTCCTGAAATGGATGTGCGAGAGGGTCGACGGCAAGGTGGGGGCGCAGGAGACGGCCATAGGCTACATGCCGTCTGCCGAAGATCTCGACCTCACGGGACTGAATGTGCCGGCCGAGGACATGAAAGAACTGCTGCGCGTCGATGCCGATGCCTGGAAAGAGGAGGTCAGGGACATGGAGAAGCACTTCGCCCAGTTCGGAGACCGCCTGCCCCAGGTCCTGGCAGAGGAATTGAAGGCGCTCGCGAAGAGGCTGGGTAGCTAGAGACCGCGGGGAACATCGTGTCCTTTGAGGAGAGCGATGATGGAGTCCGTGCGCACCGGCATCTGCTCGGCGTTGCTGTCTTTGATGCTTCTCGCATCCTGCGCGCCTCTAGCGTTCAACTACGAGACCTTTGACACATTCGGTACTGCGGAGGCCTTCGGTAGCCGCGAGGAGGATGTTGACGCTCTCGTGAGGGATGGACTCGTACGGTTTGTCCTGGCGCCGGTAACTGCAGACAGTGGGTACCTATTCGGCCAGAGAGGGACCCTGGGAGAGCCCGTTGAGGCTCAGTCGGGTGAGAGGCTGGAGATACGATGGGAGGGCTTCTTCCCGAGATACCGCCTCTACTACGTCCCCGCACCCGGGTACCCGGGCGTTGTTATCGGTGAGTGTTATTTCCACGACGGCTGCAACAACGGGTTTTTCTTTGCCCTTGACGATGACGGGGATGGCGTCCCCGACAGGCTGCGCTACGTGCAGTGGGTGAGCAGCGATTACGGACGTGACGACGGTGTCCCCGGGTACCTCGACCGTTACCGCTACATCTACGACGTGGCGAAGGACCGGCTCTATCTCTGGCACGATCTTCTTTTCTACCGGTGCCCCCCGCCTGTGAGTGTCACTCCGCACACGTGCAGGACGAAGTGCGACCCGCCTTACAAGGTGAGGACCGTCGGCAACAGGACCTACCCCGTGGTGTTCAAGACGCGCCTCGTCGAGGAGAGATCCCTCCTGGGAGGAGAGTAAGAGCGGAGTCCGGTATCGCTTCTACCTGTCTCCACAGCCTTTGGCCATGGTTCCTGAAGTGGTTATTGCCTGAAATCCTCGGACCTGGTGAACCCCACAGTACTGAAGCCTTAACAGACCCCCGAGAAAGTTCTTTTCTGCGTCACCCCGGACCTGGAGACTGTGTCGTAATTACCTCCAATCCGTCACCCCGGCGAAGAGACTGTGTCACAATCATCTTCTCCGTACCAGATAAGAGGGAATACTTCTTCTTTCCGTCGTCCCGGACGTGATCCGGGACCCAGGGTTTTTGTTTTTCTGTTTTTATCGCCCGTCGCTATTGTTCGATGAGGGACATGGTGATGCCAAGCAGAGGGATGCCGGCTTTTGTTATGCCGGTGCCATCGGGGTTGATCTGAATATATCTGTCAATCTTCCGGACCCCAGAGGATCGTGATGGCCCGGGTCATGTTAAAACAAAGTGCCAGGATCGAGGTCTCCGCCTGTACTCCCTGGAGTCCCCGCAGGAGATAAGGAATCGGTCTTGAGGTTCCTCTTTATATGGCCGAAGACAAGGAGCTTGAACACGGCCCTCGGGTCGTATTCGGGGTTGCCCACCCTGTCGGGGTTTATCTCTATGCCCAGTTCTGCAAAATCGAGGGATTCGATGAACGCGTCATATGCCCTGACCGGGTGGTCCCCGGGAACAAACTCCTCGATGCTCCGGGGTATGAGGCTCATCTGATAGCGGTCTCCGTATCTGTAGGCCATGTCGCTTTTCTCCCTGGCATTGCTCTACCATGGGGACCGGTTGCAGGCAATTAAACTACAACATGATATGGATATTATATTGCCATGTTAATAACATACTATTTGGAATGTCATTATCCCGCAAAAGCCAAAGACACTGGACCCCGGCTTTCGCCGGGGTGACGGAGTGGAGGTAATCACGACACAGTCTCGAAGGCCGGGATCCAGGAAAAGCCCTCCGGCAGTAGGAAGATACTACCCTTAAGAGCACGATAGGAGAGGTGTCGCGGAACTTTGTGCCGTCAGGTGGTCGGTTACTGCCAGTCTTTCCTGGATTCCGGCTTTCGCCGGAATGACGGGGGAAGAGAAGTGCCGGAATGACGGGGGAAAGGGGGTCGCCTTCGTGTCCGGTGAGACCGGGACCTTTACAGCGGGAGTGTTTCCCTGAAACATGAAACGTGAAGACTGCAACCGTCTTTTCTTTCTTAAACCTTCCTCTCCCCATGTAGGAAATTATTTCCCTACCGTGGAAATTATTTCCCCGGTAGGAGGGGTCGCCGTCGGCGTTCGTGTTTTGTAACTACACGCAATCATTGAGTTCACCTTCGTGGCATGGAATTTGTTTTAGGGGTGGACATGGAAAGCCAGCTTTTGAATTGCCTGTTTTCGAATCTGATGGGACTGGGGAAGCAGCTCTTTCCCCAGGCACAGGCGGGGGTGTCGGGTGAAGGGCAGACGAGTGCCTTCTTCGACGTCCTGTCGCAGAAGATGGGCGGGAACCTGAACCTGTTGTTGTCCGCGATGCCAGGGGTCGTCGGGGCGGACGACGGCAAGGCCGCAGACGGGGAAGCGGAGGGCACCACCCCTTGCCCCGTCGCAGCGAGCCTCAATCCGGAGGAGATCCCGGTTCTTGTTTCCTCCCTGATCTCAGCGATGGGACAACCCGTCGTCACCGACGGCGCGCCGGATGTAAGCGAGGCCGACCGCGCCGCACTCACGGAGTTTCTGAGGGGTATCCTCGAGATCCTCTCCGGCGGTGATGAGGTAGAGCTTACAAGCGCCGGAGAGGTAAATGCGGAACCCGTTGAATGTTGCGGTGGGGGACGGGAGAAGGATATGAAAGGGGCGCAGGACCTCATGGGGTGCGTCGCATCGGTTCTTTTCCAACTGGGCGGACTGACGCAGGAGGATGGCGGTACGGACAATGTCGCTTCCCGTCAGGACGGACTTCCCGTCGGACAGGACCCGGGGCCGGCGGAAAAAACCGAAAGACCGGACCCTTTAACGATGAAGACAGAAGTCCACAAGACAGCCCCTCAGACACCGCCCCCTGCAGATAATGAGAGCGCGGGATTTGTGGTTGATATCGTGAAGGCAGGAAAGAAAGCGCCCGTCGCGGACCCGTCGATGAAGAAGGAGATGGAGGCTCAGCCGGTGGCGCCGGTGCCCGAAACTCCCGACGTTGGCAGGAAAGACACCGCCGTCCTTACCGCACGCGCACCGGAAGCTCATGAGGACGCCGGGGAGCCGGAGAAGATCGTGATACGCGTCAAGGAAACCACGGAAGCTCAGGTTGGGGAAGATCACGACAGTGGTGATAAACCCGTCATTCAGCACAACGATGCCTCCCGTCAGGGCGTGCGCGAGACGGCGGCCGAGACGAAGGGCGTCGGAAGGAACAATTTCGGTTCCATGATGGTGGAAAAGATAGAGAAACTTGCGGAACAGTTTGCCGGCAGGAACATGAATATGGACATGACGGTAAGACTGAAGATCGGCGATAATGAAACGGTTCTCGTAGGTCTGAGGGATCAAGGGTCTTCCGTGACGGTGGAAGTGAAGACGTCGAGCGAGAGCACGATGAACTTTCTCCAGTCCCAGAAAGAGGACATCGCGCGGACCCTTGAGAATAAGAACATCCAGACCACGATCCATGTGGATATCGATCAGGACGCGCAGGAGAAGAGGCAGCAGAGACAGCGCAGGGAAGCCGGGGAAAGCGAAACGGCCGATCAGCAGGACTTCGGCACTTTCTTTGAAGCCCTGGCATAAGGAGGCAGTATGTCCATCACAAGTGTCACAAACACCGTCGATACGACGGGAAAAAGCTCGACGACCTCAGCATCGGCGACGACGGACCTCCTCGATACCAATTCCTTCATGAACCTTCTCGTGACCCAGCTCAAATACCAGGACCCCCTGGACCCCATGGAGACGAACGAGTTCATAAGCCAGCTCGCACAACTGACCCAGGTGGAAAGGCTTCAGAAGATCTACGACTCCCTTAATAATCTGGCGACGACCACCGAGACGGGCAACCTTCTCGACATGATCGGGAAGAAGATTGCCGTTGCCGGCAACACGCTCTCTCAGGGAGATGAGATCACGGTGACGCCGTCGGTGGACTATGACAAGGTGGTCCTTTCCGTCAAGAACGTCGCCGATGGCAGCGTGGAGGAGATTACGATAAACAAGGGCGACCCCCTCACATACACGAACGGGGGCTCCGGTGTCGTGGAGGTGACGGCCAAGGCGTACAAGAACGGTTCCGTCGTCAGTTGCGCCACCACGGCATACCGGATAGTTGCGGGAGTTAAGAGCACGGGCAGCAGTGTCGTTCTCGTTGCAGGCAACGGGGACCAGTACACCGCCGGCTCGGTGACAACGATAAAGAACTAAAGAGGAGGCATATACCATGTTAAGCTCATTCTTTTCAGGCATCAGCGGTCTCATAGCGAACAGCTCTTCCATCAACGTCGTGGGCAACAACATCGCCAACGTCAACACCGTCGGGTTCAAGGGAAGCAGGGCGACCTTCGAGGACGTCCTGTACCAGTCGATCAGCGGGACGTCGGGTTCGAGTCAGGTCGGCAGGGGCACCGCACTCAGTTCCGTCGATACCTCTTTCGGCCAGGGCAGCTTCGAAAGCACAAGCGAGTCCACGGACCTCGCCATCGGCGGCAAGGGCTTCTTCATCGTACGGTCCCAGGAAAGCCAGAGCAACTACTACACGAGGGCGGGCCAGTTCCGTTTTGACGCGGATGGCTACATGACGAACCCCGCAGGCCAGATCCTCCAGGGAAGGCAGATAGACCGCACGACCAACGCCCCCCATGGCGTGGACACGGACATCATCATATCACAGGCGCCGAGCGAACCGAGGGCCACCGAGTTCATAGGGATGAATGTGAACCTCCAGTCCAGCGCAGATGTGGCGGGTACTCTGGGATCCTTAAGCGGTGTCGCGAATGGGAGCGTGACCGCAGTGGCACTGAGCGAAGGCAAATACCCGAGAACAGGTGATTACACGATATCCTACGCCGCGGGCACAAGCACGTTGACGGTACAGGTGGCGCACAGAGATCCCACCGGCGCCCTCACGGGGACCACATCCACATATTCGGCGGTCGTTGCCGCCGGTACGACGTATACCAACTTCGCAAGTTCCGGACTCGACATTACAACCGATTCCGCCATGGTTGACGCTACATCGAGAACGATCGCCTTCCAGGGTTTCTCCACGGACTATGTGAGCGCAACCCGCAACCCGACGACGACGTCGAATTATTCATCGTCCGTCACCGCGTATGACTCCCTGGGCCAGCCCCATGTAGTAACGGTCTACTTCCGCAAGGCATACGAGACGACAACCCCGCAGACAAGTGTCTGGGAATGGATGGCCCACCTCGACGCCGCTGATTCGGCAACGGGCGCGAATGACCTTGCCGGCTGGGGAACCCTCACCTTTAACAACAATGGCGCACTGACGGCCGGCGGCGCCGCGAACAGCGTTTCCTTCGATTTCTCCCAGGGGGCCAACCCCGCCCAGGCGATCGACCTCGTCTTCGGCTCCGGTTCGGGCGGCGGTACGACGACCCAGTACCCCATAGCCTCGACGACGAACTTTCAGACCCAGGACGGCTATCCCCCGGGTGTCCTTCAGAATGTCACGGTCAGTGCGGAGGGGACCATCTCGGGCCACTACTCCAACGGCCAGATCCTGAACCTCTATCAGATCACGCTGGCAAATTTCAACAACCCCAACGGCCTGACGAAGGAAGGAGGCAACCTTTATTCGGAGACCATCGAGTCCGGCGTCGCCTATACGAACGCGCCCGGCGAGGGTGGCCTCGGCAAGATCAGCGCCAACTCCCTTGAACAGTCGAACGTGGACCTGGCAACGGAGTTTGTCAAGATGATCATCGCCCAGAGAGGCTACCAGGCCAACTCCCGTGTCATCACGACAACGGACGAAGTGCTGCAGGAACTGATGAATTTAAAAAGATAGGTAATGGTAATAGGTAATGGGTCATTGGTGGGAGAAGATAAGGTCCTCCCGTGGCCCATTGCCTTATCCTGGTCCGACGGGGTGTTGTTTTTCATCTTTTCTTTGAACTGGAATGCTTTCTCTTGTGGTTAAGGCCGAAAAACTGAACCCCTTTCTCTTGTGTCAATTCCCTGACATGATTTATGGAAACACAAAATCCTCCCTGACAACTCTCGAATAACATGTTTGCCAATAGCAAACAAAGTCAAATAGTTACACGCTGTTCCCATAACCAATAACCAATAACCAATAACCTTTCCCCTTCTGGCACACTTATTGCTTCTTCGTCTGTCCAAGGAGAACCCTGATGGCCGAAGAGAGAAAAGAGAATATTGATGGTGCAGAAATGGGGCAAACTGAAAAGCGGGAGGCGCCTGTCAGGAAGAAAGGCAGGTTCAAGCTTGTTCTCATTGTTGTTTTTGTTCTCATCATTGCCGGCGGTGCCGGCGGCTACTTCATGTTCGGAAAGAAAATTGTCGCCAAATACCTGGGCAAGCAGCCCGGAGCGGCCAAAGAGGTCGCAGCGAAGAAGGAGGCCGTGGGGCCCATACTTCAACTGGATCCTTTCGTCTTCAACCTCACGGGGAACCAGTCGAAGTATGCCAAGGTGTCGCTGGGCATAGAGGTCAAGGATTCTAAGGCCATGGAGGAGACGAAGAAGATGGTACCTGTGATCCGTGACAGGATACTCTTCATATTCGGAACCAAGGCCGCCGAGGTCCTCATAGATGTCAACGAGCGGGAGACCATCAAAAAAGAGGTCCATACCAGCCTTAAAGCCGTGTTCCACAAAGATGACGATCTGAGGGCCGTGTATATTACGGACATCATAATACAGTGAGGTACTGATGGAGCAGGTTCTTTCACAGGCCGAGATCGATGCACTGCTCGGAGGTATATCGGAAGGCGATATCCTGACGGAGACCTCAGTAGCCGAGGAGCCCGAGCAGGAAGCCATTGAGAGACAGGTATCGGATTTCGACTTCATGCGTTTCACGAAGGGCAAGAAGGAAAGGCTGCCCGCGCTGGAGTTCATATACGACAGGTTCTCCAAATCCTTCCGGTCGGCTCTTTCCCTCTTCATGGAACGCGAGGTCGAGGTCGGTCCGGCGCCGGCGCAGTACGTTGAATACAGCGAATTCATCAAGACCCTTCCCCTGCCGACGAACATGAACATCGTCGTTACGGAGAACCTCAATGGGTTCTTTATCGTCATCTTCGACGCCAAGCTTATCTTCTCCGTTCTGGAAACGGTGTTCGGAAGCGCCACGATTTCCCCGGCCAGAATAGAGGGCAGGGAATTCACGAAGATTGAGTTCAACGTGATCAGGAAGCTTATCGACCTCGTTTCCGCGGAGATGGAAAAGGCCTGGGAGCCCGTTTACGAGATACACTGCAAATATTCCCGTTCCGAGATAAACCCCAACTATATCACCATGGTGGCCCGGGAGGAGACGGTAAACCTCAACGAGTTCACCATAGAGATCGGTGACATTATGAGCTGGATGAAGATCTGCATGCCCTACGGTGTTCTGGAGAGCATAAAGGGCTATCTCATCTCCACTCCGTCCCGTGAAGACATGGAAATGCGCGAGAGGTGGCTGGGGAGGGTGCGCGAGCGCATCATGGATGTGCCCGTCGAGGTGCGCGCCATACTGGGGAGAAAGAAGATGTCCCTCCAGGAATTTGCATCGCTGGGCGCAGGGAATGTCGTCATGGTCGACCGATACGTCAACGACGCCATCGATGTCGAGATTCACAAGAAGACGAAGTTTCGCGGGAAGATGGGCGTGTTTAAGGGCAGCAAGGCGATCAGGATAGATGAGATTACCCGGTAACAGCGGCACGAGAGGCTGCAGTGACGGTCAATCCCCCCGCGGGGGTACACGGGCCAGGGAGGAAGAATGGAAGAGCTTTTGAACGAAGCGCCCATAGCAGGCGCCAACGGCAGCACAAAGAAATTCGAAATGAACATCGACAGCCTTCTCGACATCTCCGTGGATATCTCCGTCGAGATAGGCCGGGCGAAGCTTACCATAGGCGAGCTCCTGGCCCTTTCGAAGGGTTCGATTATTGAGCTCAACAGGATAGCCGGCGAGTCCGTCGATATCTACGTCAACGACAAGCTTCTCGGCAAGGGGGAGATAGTCCTCGTCAATGAGCGCCTCGGAGTGAGGATCATGGAGATCCTTACCCCCAAGGAGCGCGTCCAGGAGCTTGGTTGATGGATACGTACCTCGGCATAATCAAGGTCATCTTCATCATGGCGGGGATGATCGCCGGTATCTACCTTCTGTCCAGGTACGCCGGCAAGCTGAACCTCAGGTTTAAGCCTAAGGATGCCGCAAATTACGGTCTCAGGAAAGTGGACACTATTTACCTCGCGCCGAGGAAATTTATATCCGTAGTCGAGGTCAGGGACCATGTCCTCGTCATCGGTGCCGGGGACAAGGAGATATCGCTTCTGGCGAAGTGGCGCAAGCAGGGAGAAGAGTCGTGAAATACCTCGTGGTCATATGCCTCGCCCTCTGTCTTGTCGCGCTGCCAGCAATCGCTTCGGCGAAGGCGGAAAAGGCCGCCGGGTCGGTCAATATCCTGAATTCTCTCGTCGGCGCCGATGGCGGACGGAACCTCATCAATATCGTCATCGTCCTGACGGTGCTTGCATTTGCCCCGGCCATTCTCCTCCTTATGAGCTCCTTCACGAGGATCGTCATCGTCCTGTCCTTCTTGAGGCAGGCCATGGGCATACAGCAGCTGCCCCCGAACCAGGTGGTGGTCGGCCTTTCCCTGTTCCTCACCCTTTTCGTCATGGCGCCGACCTACGACAAGGTGAATGAAGCGGCGCTTAAGCCTTACCTTGCCAACAAGATAGGCTTCGAGGAATTCATGGATAAGTCCACGAAGGAACTAAGCACCTTCATGCTCAAGTACACGAAGGAGAAGGACCTGGCCCTCTTCATGAACATCGCCAATCTCAAAAGGCCGGAGGGGCCCAAAGACCTGCCGCTCAAGGTCATCGTTCCCGCCTTTGCCATCAGCGAGCTCAAGAGAGCGTTCCAGATAGGGTTTCTCCTCTACATACCGTTTCTCATGATAGACATGGTCGTCGCCAGCGTCCTTCTGTCGGCGGGCATGATGATGCTTCCTCCCATATTCATATCACTGCCCTTTAAAGTCATGCTCTTCGTCCTTGTGGACGGATGGAACCTCCTCGTGGGGTCGATCATCAAAGGTTTTCAATAGGAGACGTAAATGAGCCAGGACCTTGTTATTCAGATATTCAGAGACTTCCTCAAATCGACCCTTGTCCTCATGGCGCCCCTTCTTCTGGCGTCCATATCGGTGGGTCTCGTCGTAAGTATATTTCAGGCGGCCACGCAGATCCATGAAATGACGCTTGTCTTCGTGCCGAAGATCCTCGTCATATCGGTCTGCCTTATCGTCCTTTTTCCCTGGA
>Ga0351950_1034_pt1 | contig 25879 bp, 25 predicted proteins | sample BONcelT113001H13_FD_206835 | JGI IMG/M metagenome (GOLD analysis project Ga0351950, IMG submission 206835) | Enriched cells from coal bed in the Powder River Basin, Montana, United States - BONCAT cells T11 rep3 HSBNCT.T11.300.1.H13 ...
ATCTATTGTCATAAGGAGGTACGAGCATGACTGACCGGGAAATTATCACGCTCATCGATACCACGCTCGTCAATGAATTTGAATTGAATATCGATGACATGGCCGCCGAGGCCTCCCTGAAAGACGATCTCGGCCTTGACAGTCTTGACAGGGTTGACATGGTGATCGTCCTCGAAAAGGCCTTCGGTTTCAAGATGGGGGAGGAAGAGGCCATTAAAGCGATCCGGACGCTGGGCGATATTCACGCCTTCGTTATCAACAAGAGACTTGAGATGCAGTGAGGGCCGGGCACCTTGACACGTAAGAGCGCGGTCGTCGATAAGAAAAGAAGCCTCCCGCACAGCGCGGCGTCTTTTCTTATCGTTGTCGTTATGAACCTGGCGATGTTCCCCGGTATCATTCTTATGACCGTCGCGGGGATCGTCCTCTTCCCGGTCTGGTTCATAACGGGGAAGATCGCTACAGGATGGCAAAACGACCGCGTGATGCGCTGCCTTGTATGGATCTACGGCCGGGCATGGATGATTATCATGTCACCCTTCGTGAGATTCAAAAGAACAGGGCTGACAAAGGGCAGCATCGATATGCCCTGCATTATCGTCATAAATCATCTCTCATTTTTTGATACATACTGCATGGCGCTGCTGCCCGTCAGCGATATTGCCTTCGCGGTCCGATCCTGGCCTTTCAGGAAGCTTTTCTGGTACAGACCGTTCATGCACCTTGCGAACTATCTTGATCTGGAGGCGATCGGATGGGAAGGGACCCTCAGGGAAAGCCGCAGGCTCTTCGAGAGAAAGGGGGCCTTATTGGTCTTTCCCGAAGGGCATCGCAGCAATGACGGTCAGGTACAGCGTTTTTATTCGGGGCCTTTCAAACTGGCCATCGAGACAGGGGTTCCCATATTGCCGCTGTGCATTACCGGTACCGATGTGCTTCTGCCTCCCCGCCGGTGGTGGATGATGCCTGCCACGGTGCACCTCTGCGCCCTGCCCCCCGTTTACCCCGGGGAATTCATGGGTGATGGAGAGGCAGCCCACATAAATCTGCGCAAGCATGTAAGGAACATGATCGCGGAACACGTCGAAAAGATGAGGCAAGACGCACCATGAGGGGGCGACAAGACCTTCCTTTGCCGATGCCCGTCGAAATGCTGCTGCCCCACCGGAAACCCATGTGCCTGGTGGACCGCCTTGTCGAATTCCGGGACTCTTCCGGGGTCGTTGAGGCCCTTGTCGGCCCACAGAGCCCGCTCATCGATGAGGATGGGGAGCTTGACCGTATCGCCTTCGTAGAGTTGATAGCACAATCCTACGCAGCGGTGAGAGGCTATTCCGATCTCCTCCACGGGCAAGAGGTCAAAAAAGGGTTCCTCGTTGCCGCCAGGATGATCGAGGTAAAGGCGGCCGCCGCCGCGGGAGACACATTGAGGATCGCCGTTACGACCACGGGAGAGTTCGGTGATTTTACCCTTGCCGATGGGGTGGTCACGAGCGGCGGCGAAATCCTCGCTTCGGGGAGCATCACGGTGTGGGTCCCTTAAGGGATCTTTGTCCGATCGTCAACTCCTGAACGAAGTCTACGCATAATGGAACAGGACAGAGGTATATGAGAACGATTATTGTCATATTGATGCTCTGTTGTATGCTCGCCGCTTCCGCCGCAACCGCCGCCGAAGGTGAGCCGGCTGACCGGATGACATCCGCGGCAGACAAGGCCGGGGTTTTTGCGCGGATATCAAGGCCGGTGAGTGGCATCAAGACCCTTGCCGGCGCTTTCCGCCAGGAGAGGCGTCTTGCAATGCTCGCCAGACCCGCAGTTTCCACGGGCCGTTTTTACTGCATGAAACCGGACAAGCTTCGTTGGGAACTGATCAATCCCGAACCATCGGGGTTCCTGGTTAATGGAGACTTGGCCAAACAGTGGAAAGGCAAAGAGGGCCCATCGGATGCATTCGAGACCAAACAGAACCCGTTGATCAAGCTCATCGTCGACCAGATCTTTGCCTGGACAACAGCGGACCTCAAATGGTTGGAACAGCGCTACAGCATTAACGTCGTGCAGGATGACCCCATCGTATTGAAGCTTGTTCCGCGCTCATCAAAGGAGAAACAATACATCGATCACCTCCGCATATCCTTCGAGCCCGGGACCAACTATGTGCACGTCGTGTACATCCTTGAGAAAGGCGGTGACTCAACGAGGATCGAATTTTTTGATCTCGTCATCAACGGCCAGTTGCAGCCAGGCCTCTTTGAATGATCATGGACGCTTGTTTTTCCATTTTTTCCTCTTTATACAGCTTTCTTTCCCGACGCAGGGTGCTTCTCTACTGCGCCACCTTTGTAGTCATTCTCCTGGCGGCCTTTGTCCTGAGGAACATCAAGATGAACGAGGACATTGCGCCCCTGCTGCCCGATGACCGCAGCGAAGCGGCGAAAGACTTTGCCCTCCTCCAGAAGGCGCCCTTTGCGAACAAGGTGCTCATCAACCTGAGAGGTACTGCGGAGACGGGCAAGAAAGAACTCACCGAAACGGCGGATCGTATGAGCGCGGCCATGACCCCGCCTTACTTTACCCGCGCCGTATCGGGGCCGTCCCTGCCTTCCGCCGAAGGTTTCCAGGCATGGTTCACGAATACCCTTCCTCAAACATTTAACCACGATGACAGGATGAAGCTGCAGAAGACACTCACGGCCCGGCAGGTCCGTTCCCACCTGCAAAACGTCTATGCACAACTCACCGGGCCCGAGGGGTGGTTCATGAAACCTCTCTTGCAGACCGATCCGCTGGACCTGAAGAGCACTGTCCTCGAGAAGCTCCGGCATATGAACGTTATTCCCGGGATGGGCCTATATAACAACCACTTTATCAGTCCCGACGGCAGAAATACCCTCATAATCGCCGAAACACCAGTAAAAATGACGGATTCGAAGGGTTCGAACGAACTGGCGGGGGAACTCAAGGCCCTTATCAAGAGGGTGGTCCCGCCCGGGATCGAGGCATCCGTCATCAGCGGCCATGCATATACCACCGCCAACGCTGAAACGATCAAGAAGGACCTCGTTGTTATCCTCACTTCCGCGAGCGTTGTGATCTTCCTGCTGATCCTCTTTTTCTTAAGAAGCTGGAAGGGCGTTCTGGTCTTTCTCGTCCCCTCTTCGGTGTTGTGCCTGGCAACGGCCGGGACGCTCTTGATCTATGATTCCGTCTCGGCTGTGACTATGGCCTTCGGCGCCGTGCTCCTGGGTATCTCCGATGATTACCCGATCCTCGTATACTTTTCGCTGTGCAGCAAGGAGCGCGACCCGAAGACGATTGTCAGGGAGGTCGCCCACCCCGTGATGTTCGGCGGCCTGACCACCATTGTCACCTTCGCCGTCATGCTCCTCTCAACACTGCCGGGGCAGCGTCAACTGGCCGTCTTTTCCATGATCGGCGTTGCCGTGTCCCTCGTTTTTTCGTTGATCGTACTTCCCCATCTGCTGCAGACCCTTCCGGGCGAGAAACGATATATAGGCGCCCGGTCCCCCCGAACCTTAAGCCTGCCGCGCCGGGGGGTGCTCGTTTTCTGGCTGCTCATCATGGCGCTGTGCCTGTGGCAGGCGGACAAGCTTCATTTTAACGGTGACCTGCAATCCATCAATTTTGTACCTGAGGAGCTGAAAAAGGCAGAGCAGCATCTCTCGAAGACATGGGGAGACTTCAGGGGCAGTGCGGTCATCTTCGCGGAGGGCAGCGATCTCGAATCCTCTCTTGCCGTCAATGATTCCCTCTTTGCCTACCTGTCGGAAAAGCTCCATCCGGGGCGGATCGTGAGCCTGGCCCCCCTTCTCCCGTCGACGGCGACCCAGCAGGCGAACGCACGGCGATGGAGGGATTTCTGGGCAGACGGCAATGAAAGGCTGGCCGGGAAGCTCCTGTCGGAAGAGGGTGCGCGATTGGGCTTCTCTCCCGACGCCTTCGCGCCATTCTTCGAAATGCTCAAAAGGTGCCCCGACCCTATCACCTTCGATGATATGAAGAAGATCGGCTTCGGGGATCTCATGGGGTCAATGGTTCTGAAAAACGATAACAATGTCCAGACGTTGACACTGGTCCCCGACACGCCGGCCCTGATCGATCTTTTCGAGAAAGACGGGAAGAGTCTCAAGGGGGTCCGGCTTGTGTCCCAGGGGCGCTTCAAGGGTCTCATCGGGGAAGCCCTCGTCGGAAATTTTACACGCTATATCATCTTTGCCCTGCTGGTTATCGTTGTGGCGTTAGGTGTCCTCTTCCGGGATCCGAAGAAGGTTCTGCTCGCTCTTGTACCTGTGGCAACGGGGCTGGTATTCATGCTGGGAACCATGGGTTCCCTGGGTATAGAATTCAATCTATTCAATATTGTTGCCGCCATCCTGGTGATCGGCCTCGGTGTGGACCTGGGCATCTTCATGGTCTGCAACATCACCGAGGGTTATGATCATACCGCCAACCTGGCCATTCTCCTCGGGGGCCTTACGAGTTTTGTCGGCCTCGGAGCACTGGCGCTGGCACAGCACCCTGCCTTGAAGTCCATCGGGATAACGGTCATGCTGGGTCTGTGCGGGGTCATTCCAGCGGCATTGTTCGTGGTCCCGGCGCTTTACCGAAAGACATCATGACAGATACGAGGCCTCTTGCATGGCAATGAACAGACTGAAGACAGAGATCGCGAAATGTGCCGACACGCAGATGGAGGTCATCGGACCTCACAAAGTCTCAAGACGGTACTGCTTTCCGCCCTCCTTTATCGGCTTTTCCGGGCATTTTCCGGGATATCCGGTTCTGCCCGCCTTTGTCCAGGCCATGGCGGCCATGGCGGTCGTTGAAGAATTGAAGGGGCGTCCCTGTGAATTGTCTTCCATGGAAAGGGCTAAATTCCGTCTGGAGGTCCGTCCTGACCAGGTGATCAGCGTGGAATGCAGGGAATACGGACCGCAGGACGAGCCGGCCTTTGAGGTGAACATCGATACGGCGGAAGGGGTGGCAGCCTCTTTCATCATGAAAATCATCGGAAGGAAGTAAAAGATATGCAAAAACCTTATTTTACGTACAAAGAGGGAGACCCGGCGCCGCTGAGGGCCACGGTCTCACGCCGGGTACGGTTTGAAGAAACGGACCCTCTGGGCATAGTCTGGCACGGCCGTTATCCGGGCTATTTTGAGGATGCCCGGGTGGCCCTTGGTGAAAAATACGGCGTGGGGTACCTCGATTTTTACAACAACGAAGTTATTGCTCCCATCAGAAAGCTGCACTTCGACTATTTTCGTCCCTTGAGATTGCTGGAGCATTTTACCGTTGAAGGCATTTTCCACTGGTCTGACGCCACGAGGATAAACTACGAGTTCGTCATACGGGACAGCACGAACGAGGTGGCGACGACGGGCTACACGGTGCAGGTTCTGCTGGACAGGGACAACAATCTTTTCCTGGCCCCACCGCCTTTTTTCAAGGCCTTTCGTGAGAAATGGAAAGCGGGGGAACTGAAATAAAAAAGGTCTGGATCGTCGATACCAATGTTGTTACGGCCCTCGCGAAGGATCTCGCGGGCACCTGGGAAGGTGTTGTCAATGGGGTCTCGGCGATCAGGGAGATAAGCCGCTTCCCTGTCGAAGGGTATCGCGCGCGCATGGCGGCCTGTATTGAGGGGCTCGGCACTTCGCAGGACCGCTCGATGATCACCGTCCTCCTCGGGTTTCTTTTCGCAAACATGAGGCCGGTGCCGCCTGACGCGGCGCTCATTACGGCAACGACAAAAATGGGGATAGATAACCTTGAAAAGCTGCAGCGGAAAAGACCGGCCCATGTCCCGGACATATTGCTGTCCAGCCTGCCTGAAATGGTCTCGCAAAAGCTGGGTCTTCAGACGACAGGGGTCAATATCAGCGCTTCCTGCGCCTCGTCGACCATCGCCATCGCCAGGGGGGCCGCCCTGATAGCTTCGGGCCGGGCCGAAACCGTTCTGGTCTGTTGTGCCGATGTTGTTACCGAATTCACCTTTTCCGGTTTCTCGGCATTGAAGGTCGTCTCGGCATTTCCCTGCCGGCCTTTTGACAGGTCCCGCAATGGTTTGACCTTGGGCGACGGAGCTGCCGCGCTGCTCCTGATGAGCGAAGAGCGCGCCCGGAAGGAGGCTCGTCCCTGTGTCGCCGTGGTGTGCGGCTGGGGTGCGTCAAACGATGCCTTTCACATCACCTCTCCCACGCCCGACGGCTCCGGCCTTGTGTCGGCGATAGGCCAGGCGCTTTCTCGCTCGGCCTTAAACGAATCGGCCATTTCGGCGGTAAGTGCCCACGGCACCGGGACCCTGTATAACGACCTCATGGAGCTGACTGCCTTCCGCCGCGTTTTTGGGGGACGGAGGGTACCCATTTATTCCGCGAAGGGAAATATAGGGCATACCACGGGGGCGGCGGGAGGTATTGAGGTGGCCCTGGCAGCGAAGGCTCTTGCCGAGCGAACGGTCCCCCCCACGGCAGGGTTCAAGAACCCGGAACACGGCGCCGAGGGTTGTGTGAGCGCATCGGCGGTCCCACTGGAAGGGGACTGCTGCCTGACGACCAACTCCGGTTTCGGGGGGATCAACGCGGCCATTGTTCTTGAAAGGGGTGGCGCATGATCGCGGCAGTTACCGGCATCGGGTGGGTTTCCACGGAAAGCATGGGATACGGGCGCCATCATAAAATACTCCAATCGAAAGACGGGAAGCTGCCGAAGCTTACCAGCAGGATGGTCTTCGGCGAGGTCTCACCCCGTTTCGGCAGACTCGACGAGTATTCCAAGCTGGGCCTTGCCGCCGCCACCTTTGCCTTGAAAGACGCAGGGCAGGACCAATGGAATGAAAAACGCCCCGCAGGCATCGTCGTTTCCTCGATATATGGCTGCCTCGCCACGGACATGGAGTACTTTGAAGGGGTGATTGCCAACGGAGGCAGTCTCGCAAGCCCCAACCTCTTTGCATGCACGCTCCCCAACATATTTCTCGGCGAGGCTGCCATTCGTTTCGGTCTTACCGGGCCGGGCTTCGCTGTCAATGAACCGGAACCGGTGGGAATGGAAGGCCTCAATCTCGCCCTTTGCAGCATATCACTCGACGAGAACCCCGTGATGATCGTGGGCACCTCCGATCCCGGATGCCCCCCGCTCTTTCCCTATCAGGTGGAAATGACGATCGGTGCGTTGTTCTTCGTCATCGAGAAACGCCCCATCGACGAATCGATGTCCTACGGCGGGCTCGACATGACCCGCGAGGGGGCAGTTCTCTTCAACGGGGTGCAGATACAAAGCCTGGCGTCGCTTTTTAAGGAATGCCTCCCCCGCTGCGTCCGATAACGCCGTACCGGATGACGATCTTCGCCGGCCCGATACTAACGGGAGCTTAAGAAAGGTACTCAATAAATCATGAAGATGACACTGATCTACCCAAAATGGCCCAAGCTTGAGAGGCAGACGGAGTTTCACCTCCCGCCCCACGGGCCGGTGGTCTTTGCCGCGGCCGTCCCCGGAGAGGTTGATATAACATTCATCGACGAGAACGTGCAGGACGACCCGCTGACAGATTCACCCGACATTGTTGCCATGTCGGTTATGCTTACATGCCAACTCCCCAGGGCCTTCGAGATATCACGGCAATACCGGGCGCGGGGGATCCCGGTCGTGTTCGGCGGCATTGCCACCACTCTTCACTCCGATGAGGTGGCCGGGCACGCCGATGCCGTCTTCATTGGAGAGGCCGAGGGACGCTTCCCGCAGGTCGTCGAGGACCTGAAGGAGGGCCGCCTCAAACCCGTGTACGACCACCTCGATGACCGTCCAGATATCGCCCTTGTCCCCTCAGCAAGGCGCGACCTTCTCAACAGGGGCCTTTATAACTATCGCGGTGTCCAGATGGTGGACCTCGTCCATGCGTCGCGGGGGTGCAAATTCAATTGCTTCCCCTGCTGCGTCGGCTTCCTCGGCGGAAAGCAATTCAGGCCGCGGCCGATCGATAAGGTGATCGAAGAAATGATGTCGATCCCCAACAACCGCCTCTTTCTTGTTGATAATTCGCTTGCGCAGGAACGCCAGTGGCTGATCGACCTGTTCACCGCCATGGTCCCCCTCAAGAAAAAGTGGGTCTGCCATCCCGTCCTTGATGACGACGAGGTTCTGTCCCTTGCCGCCGATGCCGGCTGCTGGTATGTCTACCAGGCGATCTTCGATACCTCCGATAAGATCCGCACGAGGGTACAGCGGTTGAAGGACCACGGGATCGGGGTGGAGGGCACTATCATACTGGGCACCGATGATCACGATGAGGAGTATATTAAGCGCCTCGTGGATTTCATAGAGGAGATCGGTGTCGACATGGCGGAGTTTACCATCCTGACGCCCTTTCCCCATTCCCCCATCAGGGCGCGGCTGGAAAGCGAAGGGAGGATCCTCGACAACAACTGGCTTCACTATACGGCAGACAGGGTGGTATTCCGGCCGAAGAATATGACCCCTCAAGAACTCCAGGAACTTTACTTTTATGCGTGGGATACCTTCTACGGGAAGAACGGTTATCAACTCAGAATGGGGGAACTCTTCAGGAAGGTGATCCGCCGGGAGATGGAAGACGGCACGTACCGCAGGTACAATGTGAGGGAACCTCGTTCCTTCCAGAAAAAGAGTGCCAACCCATGAGCAGGGTCCTGATGATCTCCTCAAATATGTCTGCCGACCCCTATCCGGTCTATCCCCTCGGAATGGCGACCGTTTCCGCGGCCCTTGCTGCCGACGGCCATGACGTCCGCCAGTTCGACCTTCTCGCGCAGGACGGGTCGGACGAACGGCTCAGGGAGATGATCTCCTGGTTTGCCCCCCATTATGTGGGTATATCGCTGCGCAATATCGATAGCGTTGACTCATGCGACCCCGAGGACAGGTGGTATCTTTCGACTGACCTTCGCTTAATGAAGGTCGTCAGGGAGGCAACGAAGGCCCCCGTCATTATCGGGGGACCAGCCTTTTCGATCATGCCGGAAGAGATCCTGGACTACCTTGGGGGAGATTACGGCGTTGTCGGGGAAGGAGAACATGTTATCTGCGGCCTTATTGATGCGCTCATAGAAAACAGGCCGGTACCGCGGATGACGAGGAGCCGCCACGGTGACGGGACCCGGGATGCCGTGGCACCGAACCCTCTCTGGGAGCCAGCCATGGTAAGGTTCTACAGGGAGCAAAGCGGTATGGTGAACATGATGACAAAGCGGGGCTGCCCGCATCACTGCGCCTACTGCACCTATCCGGCCCTTGAAGGCCACAGGATCCGATATAGATCGCCCGAAGATGTTGCCGATCACGTTCAGCACCTGAAGGACTCCTACGGGATCGACACCCTGTATTTCACCGACTCCGTTTTCAATGACTCAGAAGGCCATTACCTGGAAATTGCCGAGACCCTGGTACGGCGGGAGTTACATGTCAAATGGACCGCCTTTTTCCGTCCCTCCGTGATCGACAAGAGCGGGTGGGCCCTGCTTAAGCGTTCAGGGCTATATGCCATCGAACTCGGGAGCGATGCCGCAAGCGATGCGACCCTTTCAGGCCTCAACAAGGGGATTACCTTCGATGACATATACAACTTCAACGAGGCCGCCGTCGAGGCACGCGTTCCCTGTGCCCATTATGTTATGTTCGGCGGTCCCGGCGAGACGCAAACATCCATCGACGAGGGTCTGCATAACCTCAGCCTCCTCAAAAACTGCGTGGTCATGGCTTTTTCGGGTATCCGCATCCTGCCCACCACCACACTCCATGCGCGGGCGATCGAGGAAGGGATCATTGCGAAAGGAACCTCTCTCTTGAGGCCGTTGTATTATTTTTCACCGGACATAGACAGGGAAAACATGAACAGTGCCATCAAGAACTCCTTTCAGGGACAGATGGACAGGATTTTCCCCCCTTCCGAGGGGGCCAGGCTGATGAAAAAGATGAACAGTCTGGGTTATCGGGGCCTTTTATGGGACAGGCTGGTTACCTTTGGCAGGGATTGAAAGAGACGGAATATGACCGCGTTGAAACGTAGCAGGATCCCTTTGGTCCACCCCCTCGGTTACGGGTCGGAAAATGCCGGGCGTGATGTCTCGCGAATGGCAAATATCATGCCGCCGCTGGGCCTCGCCAGCATTGCCGCCTTCCTGGAAAGGGACAATATTGGAGCGGATATCATCGACTGCTACGCCTTACCCCTGTCCGATCCCTTCATCAGGGATTATTTAACAAGGCTGCGGCCCGCCTTTATCGGGTTCAGCTGTACCACATCGAGCTTTCTGGATGGGGTCCGCATCGCGGACCTGGCAAAGAGCATCGAACCGTGCATAAAAACGGTCTTCGGAGGCCCCCATGTATCCGCCTTAAAGACGAGGATCCTCGAAGACTTCCCCGAGGTCGATTTTTGCGTTGTCGGAGAAGGCGAAGAGACCCTCGAAGAGCTTCTTCAAAGCGGCGGGCAGAGGACAGACCTGCGCGGCATAGAAGGCATTGCATACCGTGATGAAGAAGGCAACCCCTTCTTCACCGGCTACCGGAAAAAGGCGATCGACCTCGACAGCCTCCCCTTCCCCGCGTACGAAAAGCTCGCCGGGTACCCGCAGGCGTATAAGCTTCCCATCTTCAATTATCCGAAGGTTCCCAGCTCAAGCTGCATATCGAGCCGCGGCTGCCCTTATTCCTGCAGCTATTGCGACCGCTCCGTCTTCGGGAACAGTTTCCGTTACAACTCTGCGGAATACCTCTATGAGCACCTGAAATATCTCAAGGACCGTTTCCACATCCGCCACGTCAATTTCTATGACGACCAGTTTACCTTTAACCGTAAACGGGTCACGGATTTTGCCCGGAAGATGATCGACGGGCCGCTGGGCATGACCTTCAACTGCGCCGTACGTGCCGAGCATATCGACAGTGACCTGGCCGGCATGATGAGGCAGGCGGGGTGCTGGATGATCAGCCTCGGCATCGAAACGGGCGACGAGGAGCTTCTCGCACAGCATCGGAAGAACGCAAACCTTGGCATGCTTGCTGAAAAGATCGGGGTGATCAAGAAGGCGGGTATGCGAGTGAAAGGCCTTTTGATGATGGGCCTGCCCGGCGAAACGGAGTCGAGCATCAAAAAGAGCATGGATTTTGTATTCTCCCTGCCCGTTGATGACATCAATGTGGCAAAATTCACCCCCTTTCCCGGTACACCCCTCTATGAGAATGCCCGGGAACTGGGCACATTTGAAGAAGACTGGGCAAAGATGGATTGCATGAATTTCCTCTTCGTTCCCCGGGGAATGACGAAGGGGCTCCTTGAAAAGCTCTTCACCAGGTTTTACAGGACACACCTGATGCGGCCGAAGATACTCCTTGATTATATCACCATGCTCTGGCGGTCTCCCGACAGCTGGAAGAGGTTTCTTGCCAACATCGGAGGTTTCCTGCGATTTGCCGCAACGGATAAGCGCATCGCCGCCAGCACCGGGAAGGGAAGACCGCATCAAGCCTGAAACATCCATGAGTTTACCGGAAAAGGAAGAGATACGGCCCCTCATCGTTATCCCTGTTTACAATCACGGCGGGACACTGCGGGACGTCGTTGAAAGGGCGCTTCGCGTTTGTACCGACGTGCTGGTGGTCGATGACGGCAGCACCGATGTAAATACCGAAGAGGTTATAAGGGGCCTTCCCGCCGGCCTTGTCCGGCACGAAAAGAACAGGGGAAAAGGAGCGGCGATCCTCAGGGCCGCGGGGGAGGCCAAAAGGCTCGGCATGACCCACATTGTCACCATTGATGCCGACGGACAGCATGACCCTGTGGACCTGCGCCGGTTCCTGCCCGTGATATGCGAAGACCCCCTGGCCATCGTAGTCGGGAAAAGGTTTTTTGACAGAAAGACCGTTCCTTTTTCGTCCCGGTTCGGCAGGGGTTTCTCCAATTTCTGGCTTAAAGTACAGACGGGGAGTTCCCTGAAGGACACACAGAGCGGATTTCGCGCCTATCCCGTTGCCGTCCTTGAATGGCTGAAACTTCGCGAAAAGAGGTTCTCCTTCGAGATCGAAGTGCTGGTCAGGGCCGCGTGGGCAGGGATCGCTTTGAAAGATGTGGACATCTCCGTTCACTACCCCGCGCGAGGGGCACGCATCTCCCATTTCCACCCCTTGATGGACAACCTCGCACTCACCCTTCTCAATACGCGGCTTACCATCCGTGCCATTGTGCCCATCCCGCAGAAGAACTTCATTGCAGAAAGGGATGGATCTGAAATGATGTCGTTCCTCCATCCCATGGCGTCCCTCAGGGGGCTCCTCAGAAGGAACACGTCACCGAAACAACTTGCCCTTTCCGCCGGACTCGGGGTCTTTCTCGGAAGCCTTCCTCTTATTGCCTGCCAGACGCTGACGATCCTGATGACGGCGAGCTACTTCCGTTTGAGCAAGTTTGCCGCACTGGGCACCAGTCAGTTGTGCATCCCTCCCATTGTGCCCGCGCTTTGCATCGAACTGGGTCACTTTGTCCGTCACGGAAGGTTTCTCACGGAGATCTCTTTCAGGACCCTCGGGTACCAGGGACTGGAAAGAATCTATGAATGGATAATCGGCGCCCTTATCCTGGGCCCGGCCCTTGGCGTTCTCATTGGCGGCATTGTCTACGTGACCACCCTGCAGCTCAAAAAGAGAATGACGGACAAAAGCCCCGAGGACGTGGGCAAAGAGAAAGACAGCCGGCAATGGACCAGCCGGAGCGTCGGTTCAAAGCTCCAGCATAACATCTTCTATACCCTCATCAGGTTTGGCGGGAACAGGGCGGCATACGCTGTCCTCAGTTGCGTTGCCCTTTACTATACCCTCTGCAGGCCGGCGATAAGGAAGAAAGCCGACCCTTACCTGACGCGGCGTTTCAAAACCCGAAACCCCTTGAAGAAGCTGCTCAACGCACACCGGATCTATGTCGGCCTCGGCAAGGCACTCATCGACAGGGCCACGCTGGGAATCAAGGGTCCCGAACACATGCGTATCAAATGTCGCGATCAGGACGTCCTGACGGACCTTATCAGTGAGGGACGGGGGCTTGTGCTCCTTACCGCCCACGTGGGGTGCTGGCAGGCCGCCATGTCGGGGCTGCATACCCTCAATACGCCGGTGAGCCTTTTGCTCCATCGGGAGGAAGGTGACGTGGACCTCCATTATTTTGAACATGCCGGCGGTCCTGCCCCGTTTAGCATTATAGACCCCCAGGGCTACCTGGGAGGGGTGCTGGAAATGATGAACGTACTCAAGAGAGGAGAAGTGCTCTCCATAATGGGGGACAGGGTCTTTGGCGACGCCAAAAGTACCCTCTCCGTGGATTTCCTCGGCAGTCCCATCCGGATCCCCTTCGGCCCCTTCAAGCTGGGGTCGGCGACGGGCGCCCCCATTGCCGTCATGTTTTCCCACAAGTCGGGACCCGACAGCTACGAACTCACCGTTGAGGGCGTCATACGCGTTCCCCCCGAGCCGGGCCGGCCGGAAAAGGTGTTTGGCCCCTACGCCGCGCAGTTTGCCCGGGCCCTCGAATCGTATGTGCAGCGCCACCCTTACCAGTTTTTTAATTTTTTTGATATGTGGAAAGAGAACTGAGCACAACGATCGCTTTTTTGCCGCGAGGCTGCATATAATCATTCCAATGGAGAAAGGTCAGTACTATGACGGTTAAGGAAAAACTCAAAAAGATCATCATTGAAGAACTGAAGCTGGAGGAGATCACGCCTGAAGAGATCGAGGACGATGCGCCTCTGTTCGGAGAGGGCCTGGGGCTCGATTCGCTGGATGCTGTCGAGATCGTCGTCCTTCTCGAAAAGTATTTCAGCGTCGAAGTGAAGAGCCTCGAGGAGGGCAAAGAGGCCTTTCAGTCCATCAATGCCCTGGCCGCCTATGTTGAACAGAGGCAGACCCAATGAGCCCGGGCGCGGTCGCCATAACGGGGGTGGGCTGCGTGTGTGCCCCCGGGAACAACCTTCCGGAATGCATGGAATCCCTCTTCAGGGGGGAGCGCAATTTCGGGGCGCCCACGAGGTTTGTCTCCGATAATGCCGCAGCCTTTCCTGTCTTCGAGGTGGCAGACGACCTTGCGTCACTGGAGACGAGGAACACGCCGGTCATATCGCGCACGGGCATGCTTTCCCTCAAGGCTGCCTTCGAGGCCATCGGGGATTCCGGGCTTGACAGGGAATCCTTGCGCTCAAAACGTGTGGGTGTCTGCATGGGCACAACGGTCGGCTGCGTTATGAACAACGAAACCTTTTACAGGGCCTACCTCAAGGGGCAAGACCCCGACATGGCGGATATAACGAGGTTTCTCCAGAGCAACCCCGCAGCGGTCGTGGCAAGAGAATTTGACCTTACCGGGCCCTGCCAGACCATCGTCAATGCCTGCTCTTCCAGTACCGACGCCATCAGGACCGGTACCCTCTGGATCAAATCGGGTATTTGCGACATCGTTCTCGCCGGCGGTGCCGATGAAATGAGCCATGTTGCCTGTACTGGTTTCGCATCGCTTATGATTACCGACAGTTCCCCCTGCAAACCCTTTGACCGGGACCGTAAGGGGCTCAACCTGGGCGAAGGGGCGGCAATGGTTGTTCTCGAATCCGAGGGTGTCAGGCGCATGAGGCGCAAAGGGGCCCGCGCCTTTGTTCTGGGCTCTGGTGCTTCCTGCGACGCCTATCACCTGACCGCACCCCATCCGGACGGGAGAGGGCTCAGGCGGGCACTCGGAGAGGCCATTGCCTCAAGCGGCGTTGAAACGAAGGAGATTGCTTTCGTGAATGCCCATGGTACGGGCACCCAGGACAACGATCGTGTGGAATCAGGGGTCCTGCGTGATATGCTGCCGGGGGTTCCCTTTCTCTCCACCAAAGGATACACGGGGCATACCCTGGGGGCCGCCGGCGCCATAGAGGCGGTTTTTACCGTTGCCTGTCTGGAGCGGGGGAGGATACCAAAGAGCGCCGGGTTTTCTAATCCCGATCCCCAGCTTGGCGTATCTCCCGCGGAGAGAGAGATGGAGATAAGGGGCGCCGTGGCAGTCTCCGAGTCCCTTGCCTTTGGAGGTCATAACGGAGTGCTCGTTCTTGTCATGGGAGGCGGCCCGACATGAGGCTTTTGATTCAGGGAATGGGCGTGGTCGGCGGTTTCGGGTGCGGCACCGACGCACTGGCATCGGCGCTCTCCAGCGGACACTGCGCGCCGCGGAACGCTTCCGTCAAGACATCGCAGGGACCCCTGGATATAGCGGTCTTTTTCGCGGATGCATCGAGACTGGAAGAATTCGTCAACAAGAGGTCCCTGAGACGGGTCGATCATTTCTCCAAAATGGCCATCCTGGGATCGTACCTCGCTCTTCAGGATGCGGGAAAGCTGGAAGAAGACCGCAGCAGGATGGGCATGATTATTGCCACCGGTTACGGTGCCGCCCGTACGACCTATACTCTTCTCGATTCCTTTGTTTTAGATGGCGAAACCTTTGCCTCGCCGACGTCCTTCTCGAATTCCGTTCATAACGCCGCTGTCGCGGGCGTTTCGACGCTCCTTGACATAACCGGGCCGGGGCTTACCGTGAGCCAGTTCGAGATGTCTGTGGCATCGGCGCTGATTACTGCGCGGTGCTGGCTTGAAGAAGGCAGCGTCGATTCGGTCCTCTTCGGGGCTGTCGACGAATACTGCGATGTCCTCGGTTACTGCTGGCATCGCTTTTTCGGGGAGAGGGCGACGTCGGCGCACGACATGGACCCCTTTAATTTGGATCTGCAAAGCGCGGTCCCCGGAGAGGGGGCCTCATTCTTCGTCCTGTCGCGAGACGACGGCGGCGGTTCGCAATATGGCTGCATAGAAAACGCACACCTTGGAATGGTGGAACAGTATACCGAAGGCCCGGACGGGGATAATACCATCTTCTTTATCGGCGCCGACGGGCACAGGGAATGCGGGGCCCACTACAAACGTTTCCTTTCGGGACATTCCCGGACGGCATGCTACACACCTTTGTATGGAAGCCTGCCGACAGGCCCGGCCTTTGACATCGCCATAGCGGCTTTGTCAATAAAGAGCGGGAAGGTCTTTCCGTCGCCGGTCAAGAATAAAGGGCCGGGAAACGGTGCGGACAACGAGGGACGATTACCCGACTCAGGGTCAATCTGCTGCGTAAAGATCAGCAATCGGGGAGAACTGGGAACGGTTACCCTTAAGGCGTGACCGGGAATTTCCCGAGAGGAAACTCCAAACCGTAATATATCAAAACCACAATTGAGCTGAAAAGACTGCGGGGATAGGGCGGGTTGCCTTATCCCTTTTTCTATGCGGCGGCCCGAAACCGCTTCAGATCTGGTCGGGGTATCCCAGCAGGTATGTGACCGGTACCGGTGCGTGTGCGAGCTTCATCTCCCCTGCCTCCCATGTGTACCCCTTTGCCCCGGTGCCCCTTGCCAGTTCCTGAAGTTCGTCGGGGGAATAGGTGCGAAAACAGGATACAAGGGAATCAAAGAAGATGACCGCCGGAGCTATAGGGATAAGATATGTCCATACCAGCCTTGACCACCGAAAAGGGCGTATAAAGGGTACACAAAAAGGCACGAGAAGGGAAATCAGAAAGAAATTGAACACCGCCCAGGGCGTCCGCTGTGTTACCTCGAATATGGCGACGCCCTGTTGACGGTTCACGGCATCCTGAAGGATGGCGCTGGCGACGGTCGGGCGGAAATGGTGAAATGCCGAAAAAATGGTTCTGAAACCAACGAGACTCCCCGGAACATGCGCGGCGTCGACGGCGTCCTGACAAAAGTCGAAGAGGTCGCCGAAAACAATGCGCGCGCTTTTGAATGCCTGCGCGTTGGGGTATTTGTCCGTGAGAAGCACCTTGACGGGAAGCCCTTGGGCTTCGAGGTCCCGGATTATGTGAAGCCACGGCCCCCCGCTCCCCGAGCACAGGTCGATCACCTGATACACACCGGCATGCTCAAGTGCCCGGCGCAGGAGGGAAACGATGGCCGCGTCCATCCTCCATTTCTTTACCCCGAATTGCAGATAGTCGGTAACGATGGCGCGAACGGACTCCGGGCACCACCTATGGTCGGTCACCTCAAACAATTGTAATCTGCGCACCGATAATCACCATGCTTTCGTGGAGAACACAATCCATTGCAAAGGAAATGTATATCAATAATTTACACGAAAGTATCTCTTCTGGCACCTCAAAAAGTGCCCGGGGGTGTTTTCCGGGAGTGCCTATCGTTTCCATTCTATGATATGGTGTAATCTACAGCCTGAAAGTGGGCGAATACCGGAGAACAATGGCAAACGACGGACGGAATGGAAGGATTGAAAGACCCGGAGGCGGCATGGTCGACGCGGACACCATAGTCATCGGATCCGGTGCCGGCGGCCTCACGGTTGCCCTGGCCCTGGCCAGAGCAGGCGAGCAGGTGCTGGTCCTGGAACAGCATTCCCATCCGGGAGGGCTGTGCCACAGCTTTTACCGTGGGGGTTACCGCTTCAGCCCCGGTGTCCATTACATGGGGCAGCTCGGTCCCGGCGGATCGCTGAGGAGAATCTACGAAGGGCTCGGCGTCGCCGATGACCTGGCTTTCTTTGAGATAAACCCCCGGGGATTTGAACACATTCGCATCGGCGACGAGGTCTTCGATCTTCCCGCCGGCAAGGATGCGATGGTCGAGCGCTTTAAGGTGAGGTTCCCCGATGAGGCCAGAGGCATCGACGACTATCTGGGGCTTCTCGATACAGTCTGCAAAGAAATGGCGTGTATTCCCGAAACAAAGAGCTTCATCGATTTTGTCACCGTCCCTTTCCGGACCTGGAATATGGGCCGCTACGGGCTCTATAGCCTTGACCGGGTTCTCCGTGACCGGATATCGGATCCGCTGTTGCGGGCGCTGCTTTCCATTCAATGCGGTGACCATGGACTGCCTCCTTCGCGGATCCCCTTCGTCATGCACGCACCCGTGGCGGGACACTATATGGACGGAGCCTGTTACCCCCTCGGGGGTGCCGGAGCCATTCCGAACGCCCTGATCGCGGGCCTTCGCAGAGAAGGCGGGGATATACGGCTGTCCGCGGAGGTTGATAAAATACTCGTCGAAAACAAGGGCGGGAAGCCGTCGGCCATAGGTGTTCGTCTCACCGGAGGCACCGAACTTCGCGCCAACCGGGTGATCTCCAACGCTACCCCGCATATAACCTATGATCGTCTCGTGGGACGGGAGCACCTCAGCTCAAGGCTTCGCCGAAAACTTGACCGTACCCGCCACTCGACGGCGGCACTGACCCTTTTTCTGGCCACGGACCTTGACCTTGCGTCCATGGGTATGGATTCAGGCAACTACTGGTATGTTCCCGACGACAATCTTGAATTGTTCTTTTCCCGCTCCCAGGACCCCGACACGGTAAATGATCAATCCCCCGGCATATTCTTCGGGATCACCAGCATGAAGGACCCGAGCAGCTTCAAGAGAGGCCATCATACCATTGAGGCAGTCCGCTTCATAACCTACGAGGTCTTCAGTCCCTATGCGGGTTCCACGCCGGGGAGGCGGCCCGAAGAATACGCGGCCTTAAAGGACAAACTTGCCGGGGCAATGTTGAGATCGTTGGAGCGTATCATTCCGGGAATCAGCGATCATCTGCTGTTTAGCGAACTGGGAACCCCCCTTACCAGCGAACACTTCGTGCGTTCCACCCGGGGGGGCTGTTACGGGACCGAAAAATCGCTCTGGCAGATCGGCCCGTTCAGTTTCAAACAATTTTCTCAGATCGAGGGTCTGTGCCTCTGTGGGGCAAGCATTCTGGCTCACGGGGTGTCGGGGGCCACGACTTCCGGGCTTGCCCTCGCTGCGGCAATCCTGGGGTGCCGGCCCGGCGAATTGCTGACGGCAACAGGCCACGAGCTGCAGATATTCCCCTCCGGGCAGCCTTATCGTGACTGCGGCAAACCGTCAGACCATTAAATCGAAGGGACGGCTTGAGCCGCTCGAACCGCTCGAACCGCTCGAACCATTTGAACCGTTTGACAGATTGTTGATAAAGTCCTCTTTGTCGTCATCCCGGACTTGATCCGGGATCCAGGGGTTTTCCTATCCCCGCATATTTCCTGGATGCCGCATACGCGAGAACGACGGAACATGAAGGGGATTCGAAAACTTACTTCATAAAGAGGATGCTAAGGGTTGCGGGATCCTGCACATTGCGCTCCTCGATCTGGATATCTTGTTTTAGAAAGGGGTGGAATTTGGGTGGGGAAGGGGTATAATGAAGAAAAAAACCTTGGATGGGGTAGTTATGGGAGATTATGACGATGAAAGGCCTGATTGGCGGGAATTGGATCGCCGCAGGGACAGGAGCACTTTTTACGGCAGGCAGGAAAAGGGGGCGGGAAAAAAGAAAGAGGCCCCGAAGGACCGCTGGCAGCAGGGAAGGGTGAAGGACGCCCTGGACAGGCTATTCAAGGGCGACAAGGGAACCCCCGAGCACGACAAGGTCTTCGCCAGGCTCCACAACGCTTACGGGTCGGAGGCCTTCACGAAGCATGCCGAGACGTACATGGCGAAATACGGCCTGCCCGCCGACGCGCCGACGCTCATCCTTTTCCTCGATCTCAAGGACGGCGATGTCTGCAATGCAACCCTGGAAAAGCTCCGGGAACTCTATCCATCATTGCCGCCGCGTCAGCAGGAAGACGCGAAGCGGAAGATCTCCATCACCGCCATGGCCCACAAGATAAAAGAGGTCCGCATAAAGGCGCAGGAGATACTTGAGGAGTTGGGAGAATAAGACGGTTGCGGGTTGCGAGTTCCGGGTTCCGGGTTAAAGGCCAAAGAAGGACGGCAAGGAACCTCTACATGCGCTAGTTGCACGAGTAGTAATTGTGTTGACAACCAACATTCTTTGACGGTCTCTTTCTGGCAACCCGCAACCCGCAACCCGCAACCCGCAACCCGCAACCCGCAACCCGCAACGGTCTTTAAGGAAAGAGAAGGGTTGAACTGCTATCGCTATTAACATACGATATTTCTATACGATACATAATGTTTCCATGGAGTGAATGCGAGATGAAGCTGCGCGAAGTTAAGGAGATACTGGATGCGGAGGTTGTCGTTGGTCATGAGCAGCTCGATATGGAGGTCGAAAAGGGTGCCTGCGCCGATCTGATGAGTGATCTTCTCGTCTACTGCAAAACGGGAAGTCTCTTGCTGACGGGGCTGGCGAATCATCAAGTCGTCCGCACGGCTGAGGTCCTCGATGCCGCAGCGGTCGTCATAGTCCGCGGGAAACAGCCTTTCCCGGAAACCATCAAGCTTGCGGAAGAACTGCACATCCCGATCCTGACCACCAAATACATCCTTTTTGAAACCGTCGGCAGGCTCTACGCCCGGGGGATGGCCGGCTGCATCGAAAAGGCCGGCGAAGAACGGGATTTCTCATAGAGTGTTGTTTCCTTTCAGGCCCTGGCCGGAGCGATCACCTCTTCGCATGGTCTCCGGACGGTGTCCCCGATGCGCAATGCATCGGCGGCCTTTTCCTCTTTTCTTTCTCTGAGTGTTCCAGTGAGCAGCTTCAACGACGAACGGACGTGAGGGGGTCGTGCGCTGCTGTCCTTACTCCTTCCCCTTCTTCATGTCCCTTGCCAGCGTGATGATGAGGTGGTTCCTGTTTTCGAGGCGCTTGTATTCTATGTTGCTGGAAAAGCGCTTCATGATCTTTGTCGTGGGGCGCGGTGCGTCGGGGGTGGGGCCGAGGGAGCCGATGAACGGGTCGTCTTCGAGGAGCATGTTGAAGGGTTTGCCGGAATCGACGAGGGCAAGAACGTACTTTCCGAACTTGTCGAGGTTGCAGGAGAGCTTTATCTCTCCCGGAGCGTTGTCGAAAGTGAAAGTGACGATGTTGGTCAGGGTCTCCGTAAGGACACGGCGCACCTCTTCTATGCGGTCGTCGGTGAACCCGCGCTGCCGGGCGTGGGTAGAGGCGAATTCGATGAAGCCTTCTATGGAGTCCATCGATGCCTGGGCGGCGTACTCGCCGAGTACATGGTAACGCCCCTGAACCGTATTGTTGGTCGTGCCGTTCTGTCCTTCCATCAGATCCTCCCGGATATGGTTTCCTGATATTGTCCGCCCATAAGGGGTCTCTGAAACGCCTGACAGTCTTTTGACAGGCTTCGTAACCCTTGGCGGTTCCCGTTCAGTCGTTCCAGCGAAGGACGGTGTCTTCACTCGCCTGAGCGACATCCAAAGAGAACGCGGTGTCGGAAAAGCCGCTGGATTCCGGATCGAGTCCGGAATGACGAAAAAAGATGTTGCCAACGGCCCGTTGAACCCTTGAACGGTCGAACCCTTGAGATGTATCTAATGTAAATGAGATCGGGGAAAAAATCAATTCACTGCAAGGGTCTCGTCACCGAGCGCCGTCTCGATGGCCGCGATGAGGCGGTCAATGCCCTCTTTTTTCAAGGACGATATGGAAACCGCATTGTACCGTCTCTCCACGTTGGCGACAACGGCGGGATTGGCCCTGTCTGTCTTGTTGAAAACAATGAGCCGCCTCTTGCCGGAAAGGTTAAGGCCGTCGATGACGCTTTCCACGGAGGAGATGCGGTCTTCGAGATCGGGAACGCTTACATCGACAAGATGGAGGAGCAGGTGGGCGTCTTCCAGTTCTTCGAGGGTTGCCATAAAGGCGCGCAGGAGCACCTCGGGCAGGCGGGTTATGAAGCCGACGGTGTCGGTGAGGATTATCCTTTTGCGCTCCGGGTATTTTATCATCCGTGTCGTCGGGTTGAGCGTGGAGAAGGGCTTGTCCTCGACCTCCACCTTGCTTTTTGTAAGGAGGTTGAGGAGCGTCGACTTGCCGGAATTGGTATATCCCACGATGGAGACGATGGGGATGGATGACGCGCGCCTGCGTTCCCTCTTCTTGTCGCGGACCTTCCGTATCTCCGTGAGCCTGCGTTCGAGGAAGGCTATCCGGTCCCTGGTCCTGCGGCGGTCCACCTCCAGCTTTTGCTCGCCGGGCCCCCGGCCTCCGATGCCTCCCATAAGGCGCGAGAATGCGGTGCTCTTCTCGGTGAGCCTGGGGAGGATGTAGCGCAGCTGGGCAAGCTCCACCTGTATTTTTGACTCCGTCGTGTTGGCCCTCCCGGCGAATATGTCGAGGATGAGCTGATTGCGGTCGATGACCTTCAGTTCCGTTATCTCCGATATGTTCTTTATCTGGCCCGGTGTCAGTTCTTCGTCGAAAACGAGAAGGTCCGCGCCCAGCTGCTGGCATTTCATGACGATCTCCTCGATCTTGCCTCTTCCGATAAGATAACGGGGATGGAGCTTCTTGGGCCTTTGCATCACGGCTTCGAGCGCTGTGATCCCCGCCGAGTAGCAGAGATCCTTCATCTCGGCGACGTAGTCATCGACGTTCTTTTCCCTGCCGGGCATGACGACGCTGACGATGATGCAGCGGTCGTGCTTGTCCTTTGTCACGTAAAACCTGCCCCGTTCCCTGACGAATTCATTCTCCAGCTCGGTAATGAACTCCGTGAAGTCAAGGCCCATCTCCGACACCGGGCCGGGTTCCATGAAATCCCAGGCCCTGCCTTCCTTGTTCTCCGGTATGAGATATCCCACATGGATGGCCTCGCCTCTCTCCCCCCGCATCTCCGTGATGCAGGCCACGAGGTCGAGCTGCAGGAGGGCGAGGTCCGTCAGGTCCTCCCGGGAGAGAAGCTCGCCCCGGAGGTGGGTGTGGATGAACCTCACCCCTCTGAATCGCGCCCTTCCGGTGCGTTCCGTCGATAGGGGCGGGATCTCGATGTGGCGGTTGTCGCCGACGATGACGTATTCAACAAGCCCCCGGCGATTGATGACGAGGCCGATCTGGCGTGACGTTTCTTTCGATATGTCCATGAGTTGTCTTGCCAGGTCGGCCGTGATGACGGCGGATGGCTCGAGACGTTTCTTGTAGAGATTGGTGAGGCGTCTTTTTATGAGGTGATTGAGGCCCTGGGTATTTCCGTAAAGCTCTATGGCATACCTCTTCTTGTCATACTTTTGTTACCAGCTCACGGTCTATCTCCATGCGTGCGCAATAGTCCACGCCTTCAAGGAGGATGGCGATCCTTTCCCTGCCGTCGAGCTCCTGTTCAAAAATGCCGCTGAAACCCTTGAAAGGCCCTTCCTGGATGATGATCTTTTCTCCCCTGTGGAAGGTCTGCTTCTCGACCGTGGCCACGCCTTCGACGAGACGTTCCCTGATGAAATCGATGAGCCTTTCCTGCAGGGGGATGATCCTGCCATTGAAGTTGACGATCGTTTTTATGCCCCGGGTGTACTTGACGAGGCGGAACTCGTCGATGGGATGGAACTTGACGAAGATATACCCCGGGAACATGGCTTCGACGATATCCGTGTACTTTCCGTCCCGCCACCGCCTGAACTTGAGCTTGGGAGACAGCACATCGATGCCTCCCTGAGCGAGGTTTGCCGCCGCACGCTCCTCGTTCCGTGCTTTTGTGTTCACCACATACCAATATCTTTCATCCATACCTTCTATTATGGTGTAAAAGCGCCGGTTTTTCAAGTGAATCGACGCCGCGGGGAAATGGCGCTATTGACAGGAGCTTTATACCTCGTTTAACATTAACTACCTATTGTGCTGTTATGCGGATCGATCACCCATGGCTGAAGAAGACCTCTCAAAACTGAAGATAGACAAAAGCCGACCGGCTTTCCGCGCGGTGCGGGGCCGTAGAAGGACTGCTTATATCGTGGCCGCCGCCGTTCTGGCTGTCCTCGTTATCCTCGTGGTCACCGGAGTCCTGTCGCGCGCCGTCAAAGTCGATGTGGTAGGCGTGCAGCAGTTCTATCCGGCACAGTCCTTTACGCTCCTCAATGCCAGCGGCTATGTCGTGCCCCAGCGAAAGGCCGCAGTCGCGTCAAAGATAACGGCGCGGCTTGAAGAGCTCTTCGTGGAAGAGGGCAGCAAGGTAAAGAAGGACCAGAACCTGGCGCGTCTCGAAAACGCCGACCTTGCCGCCGCATTGAGACAGGCCGAGGCCAAACTCAACGTGGCCCGCTCATCCGTGGATCAGATGCGCGCGGAGCTCAACGATGCCAGGGTGAACTTCGAACGGGAGAAGAGGCTTCTTGTCAAAGAATTCACCACCCGCTCCGTCTATGACGCTGCGGAAGCCCGTTATAAAAAGGCCCAGGCCTCGGTGGCGGGCGCCGAGTCATCGGTCAGGGCAAACCAGGCGGCAGTCACGGAGGCCCGGGTCTCTCTGGAATATACCTACATACGGGCGCCTTTCGACGCCGTGGTACTTACGAAGAATGCCGATATCGGAGACATCGTCACCCCCATCGGCGCCGCAGCCACCGCGAAGGCTGCCGTTGTCACCCTGGCGGACATGTCGTCACTGAAGGTGGAGGCCGACGTTTCCGAGTCGAATCTGGGAAGACTGAAGGTGGGCCAGCCCTGTCAGATCCAGCTCGATGCGGTCCCCGATACACGTTTCGACGGCACCGTCCACATGATTGTTCCCACGGCGGACAGGAGCAAGGCGACGGTAATGGTGAAGGTCAGTTTCAACCGGCTGGACGCCAGGATCCTTCCCGAGATGAGCGCAAAGGTGGCTTTCCTCTCCCGGGCCGTTGCCGAGAGCGAGCAAAGACCACGGACAGCGGTGAGCGGCAAGGCCGTCATCGACAGGAACGGCAGAAAGTACCTCTTTGTGGTGAAAGACGGTCGCGCCGTTATGGCAGAGGTGGCAACGGGAGATGTCTTCGGGGACATGGTGGAGGTGCGAAGCGGAGCCGCCTCCGGCGACAGGGCTGTCCTCAATCCTCCGGAGCGTCTCAGAAACGGGTCCCGAATAAGGATCAAAGAGCAATAGATGGACACCGGGGCCATAGTCTCCATAGAAAAGCTCTACAAATCCTACCGTCGGGGGGACCAGATCATCCCTGTCCTCAGCGATATCAGCTTCGATATAGCCGAAGGAGAGTTCCTTGCCCTCATGGGCCCGTCGGGATCGGGGAAAAGTACGCTCCTCAATCTCATCGCCGGCATCGACAAGCCCGACAGCGGTTCCATCATCATAGGGGACGTGGATGTCACGACGCTCACGGAAACGGAGCTTGCGAAATGGCGCGCCTTCAACGTGGGCTTCATCTTCCAGTTCTACAATCTCATCCCCGTGCTGACCGCATTCGAGAACGTTGAGCTGCCCCTGATACTGACGCCTCTTTCACGAGCCGAGCGCAGGGACCACGTGGAAATGGCACTGAGGGTTGTGGGTCTTGCGGACCGGATGGACCATTACCCGTCGCAGCTCTCCGGCGGGCAGGAACAGCGCGTTGCAATAGCGCGCGCGGTTGTCACCGACCCCGCAATACTTGTTGCCGATGAACCCACGGGGGATCTCGACAGACATTCAGCCGAGGAGATCATGGGCCTCATGGACCGGCTGAACGAGGAGTCGAAAAAGACCATCATCATGGTCACCCATGACCCGCGCGCCGCAAAAAAGCGCATGTCATCAGGCATCTCGACAAGGGCATCCTGACCAATGCAGATCCTCAAAATACTCTTTAAGAATGCCTTCAGGCACAAGCTTCGCACGGGTCTCACCATTCTCTCCATCACCATTGCCCTTCTTGCCTTCGGTCTTTTGCGGACCGTCATCAACGCTTGGTACTCGGGGGTTGAGGCGTCGAGCGCATACCGTCTTGTCACGCGCAACGCGGTCTCCTTAATCTTTCCCCTGCCCCTGTCCTATAAGGACAGAATACGGCAGGTTGACGCAGTTTCGGAG
>Ga0351950_1035_pt1 | contig 25819 bp, 21 predicted proteins | sample BONcelT113001H13_FD_206835 | JGI IMG/M metagenome (GOLD analysis project Ga0351950, IMG submission 206835) | Enriched cells from coal bed in the Powder River Basin, Montana, United States - BONCAT cells T11 rep3 HSBNCT.T11.300.1.H13 ...
CCGGCCCTCCAAGAGCCACGGCTGTAGCCACTCCCACAATATTACCGGTACCAATGGTCGCAGCCAGCGATGTTGCCAAAGCCCCAAACTGGCTGACATCACCACTTCCCGACTTGTCTTTTACGACAGAGAGTCTGATAGCTTTGAAAATTTTTCGTTGAGGAAACTTGAGAATTACAGTTAGATAAAGGTGTGTTCCAAGAAGCAGAATGATCATAGGCCAACCCCACAAAATCGCACTCACCTGCTCTACGATGGCAGAGAAGTTTTCCATAGTTTCAGTTTAAAGTTTGTGTTTAAGTAAGTATCTTTGCAAAGTTAAAAAAACAAGGGAACCTCGCAAGATTATTTCAAAATTGCAAAACAGATGTTCGATGATGAAAAGGGAGAAAAATAGAGAAGTGAGTGAGTAAAATAACTAAGAGAGTTGAAAAAACACATATACGTAGTATTGGCATCAATTTTTGTGGGACTGGGAACGGTGGGAATCTTCGTTCCATTACTGCCAACAACTCCCTTTTTGCTACTGGCTACCTACCTCTACATGAGGTCATCCCACACAAGACTTAAATGGCTGCTCAGACATAAATATCTGGGCCCCTATATACGCTCATATCTCTCCAGGGAGGGAATTCCTCTAAGGCTTAAAATCAGAACAATCACACTTTTATGGGCAACAATGGTGTTTGCAATTTTCTTTGCAACCGATAAAGCCTTTGTAAGAATCATGCTGGTGGTCATTGCCACTGCGGTCACGATTCACCTGCTTATGAAGAAGACCCGTAAGAGAAGCGTGTAATTTACGAAAATCATAAAAGAAGCTAGTAGTTGAAACAAAAAAAGGGAGGCAGTTGCCTGCCTCCCCGCTCCATAATAGTTTCAAACCTACCATCTGTCATCTGATCACCTAACCTAAACCACACCTTTGGTCTGTAATTACAGAGCTTTTAAATCTCAACACATTTTTAAAGAAGCGCCTTCACTGCAGCAATTGCCATGTCGTAGTCCGGTTCGATTGTGATGTCTTTGGTTATCTCTACGTATTTTACGATGCCGGACTTGCCAATTACAACCACACCCCTGGCAAGTAATTGGTTCTCCTTTACAAGAAAACCGTACTCAAGACCAAATCTCGAAAATTTGAAATCTGAGAGTGTGTGGATGTTGTTAATACCTTCAGCTGCACAGAAGCGACCCAAAGCAAAAGGGAGGTCTTTTGATATTGTAAGTATTACAACATCTTGAGATAACTCAGTTGCTTTCTTGTTAAAAGCTCTTACCTGGTTTGCGCACACCGGAGTGTCAATTGACGGGAACACGCTCAGTATAATTATCTTTTCACGAAAATCAGATAATTTTACATCTTTAAGCGTAAGATCCGATGCTACTATTTCTGGAGCAATGTCACCAACTTTTACAGGATTACCCAGCAGCGTTACAGGGTTTCCCTTTACCGCAAAAATGTTTTTTCTTTCAATAGTTGTCAGGTCAATCATAATGCCATCATTTAAGGTGTTTCGTAATTAATGTCGCTTTGTTATAAAACACAATTTACGAAAAAATGTTTAAGTTTGTGTAAAATATTTTTAAAATGTTCAGAAATTCAAAGTTTAAATTATCGTTACTACTGCTTGCAGTTTTAACCGTCTTATACACAAATACATCCTGTCAAAAAGACAATATTCCCAAAGACGATCCAAATGATCTGGCAGATCCGTTAGCACCTATTAAGTCATACACTTATGCTCTGATGACTGATATCTATTACTGGTCTAAAGAGGTTCCCAAAAACATAGTTGCCAAACCAATCAAAACCGTTCAGGCCTACTTTGACACCCTTATTGTTCCACAGGACAGATGGTCATGGATGATGACAGGTCAACAATACCTAAACTCCGAAGCCGGTATTTCCGAGTCATATGGTGTAAGTCTTGGTCAGCCGATTGACCACTATAACGACTACAGTGTCAGAGTCAGATATGTTCATCCCAACACCCCAATGTCAGAAAACAACGTGAAAAGAGGATACGAACTTACACATCTGAATGGAACTGCCGTTAATACACTAATTTCCAACGGCACTTTTAACACAGTATTTGCACAAAAGACAAACCAGTTCACTTTTAAAACCCATACCGGACAATCATATAGCTTTACTGCTACTGCCAGAATTATCAATACCAGGTCATATCTGAGCAGGTTGGTATTTACCGGCCAGGATTTCGAAGGTCTGCCACATAGTGTAGGTTATTTTAACTACCTATCATTTAAGGGCACCATGCTCAATGATATAGATGAGGCAATGGCAATGTTCAAGTCAGCCAATGTTAAAGAACTTATACTTGACCTAAGGTACAACGGAGGCGGTGACTCCAAAGCAACATCACTTTTGGCAAATTACATCGCTCCGGTCAATGCCGACAATAAACTACTTGCAAGAAGAGAGCATAACGAAAAATACCGTTCATGGGACTTCGATTCAGAGACACAGACGGTGATAAAAAGAATTGGAGGGTCACTCAATATCGACCGCCTCTTTATACTAACAACCAAAGGCTCAGCATCGGCAAGTGAAGTTATTCTTAACGGACTAAAACCATTGATGACAGTTATTCATTTAGGTTCAACAACTTACGGGAAACCAAACGGAATGTATGTACTTCCATATCCCGAAGGCAACTACACCAGCCCTCAATATGTGTTTCTGCCAATATGCTTTTTCAGCGTAAACAGCGTTGGATACGGACACTACGTGGACGGATTAATCCCTGACCATTTTCGCCCGGACGATCTATACCACGACTTCGGTCTTAATGACGACTGGGTAAAAGCGGTATTGCAATATGTAAAAACTGGCACATTCCCACCACTCCCTGCCAAATCACAAACAGCATTCCCATTAACAGAGGGAATGAAGATAAAGGTTGACGAAGAGAGAGCAGACTGGGGTGCATACACTGCGACAACGCCTCAGAAGTAGGCTTTTCAAAACCTACAAAGTAGCACTTTAAAACCTGCAAAGTAGCGTTTCAAAACCTGCAAAGTAGCGTTTCAAAACCTGCTTTAAGTGTCGAATTTTTGAAAGAGTAAATTATAACCACTCTGAGTTTTACAGGAGTGGTTTTTTTTTGTTGAAAAGTTCAGTTTTTAAATATGGGTAGAAACTTAAAACCCGTTCAGCTCAAGGAAAAGTGTTGGCAACAACAGCAGGAATCCTACGACAATCAGCAGAATTATAAACGGTAAAATAAGTTTAAACCACTTGCCGTAAGGAACCCGTGCGATTGTGAGAACAGCAATCAGAATTCCCGAAGTTGGGGTAATCATGTTGGTAAAACCATCACCAAACTGGAAGGCCAGCACGGTTGCCTGCCTTGAAACCCCAATCAAATCAGAAAAAGGGGCCATAATTGGCATTGTGATAGCAGCCTTTGCACTTGCAGAAGGAATCACAATGTTTATCAGCGTCTGTATCATGTACATCACACCAAGGGAGGCACTCTTCCCGGTGTCTGCCATAGCAGACGACATTCTGTAAAGAAGAGTATCAACAACCTTACCATCCTCCAAAATCACAATAATACCGGCTGCCAGACCAACCACAAGGGCAGCAGATAAAATATCCTTTGCACCCTCTGTAAGCTTACCCACAATCTCATTTGCCCCATAACCGGCAGCAACCCCGCTCAATATTCCCAAAGCCAGAAACAGAGCAGAAATCTCACCGATATACCAGCCGTAACCCATAACCCCTATTACCAGAAAGATAATTGTGAAAAAGAGCAAATAGAGGACAAAAAAGTGAACCGACTTTTTCAAACCTCTGTAACCCGCAAAGGCAAACAACAAAGTGACAACAGGAATCAGGAACGGAATATCAAATACCGAGCTTCCTATTTTAATTGAGGTGTGCCAGTGAAATACCGAAAAGAGCACCAGTACAACCAGAGCTACAACATAACTGACCCATGCACCTGCAGGAGTATGATAATCAATTGTTTCTCCCTTTTGCAATTCAATTTTTTCACGCCAATACGAATCCTCATTATAAAGCGGAGATTTCTGAGGGCTCTTTTTGACCCTGTTTGCATACCACAAAACCAGAGATATTGTAATCAGATTGAGAACCACCCAACAGAAGAATCTGTACTCGATACCCGAAAAGATTGGCAAACCTGCAATATCCTGTGCAATTCCAATTGTGAACGGATTCAGAATAGCTCCCGCAAACCCAACATGGGCAGCAACATACACCATAGCAAGCCCGGTAATGGAGTCATAACCCATCGAAACCGCAAGAGGAATTATAATTATTGTAAAGGCAATTGTCTCTTCACTCATTCCGAATATTGCACCGAACATGCTGAACATAAGCATTATGAGCACAATAACAACATTATTTACACCAATATACCTTAGAAACCTGTGCCTCTCCAAACCACGTGTAAAAGATAGAAAAGAGTATATGCCCGCATCAATAGCTTTGCAAGAATTTACAACCCAAAAAGCAGCACCAATAACCAGAATAAAGACAATAATCCCCGCCTGACGGGTGAAACCCTTGTAAAAAGCAGTAAGAATCTGCCAGCTTTGAGGCTGACTCTGAGTGTAGCTGAACTCCAGCGTCTCTTTGTTGTACTCACCACCGGGAACAATAAAGGTGACAAGCGCGCTCACTATTATCAGGCCAAAAATTATTACAAATGTGTGCGGTATCTTAAATTTCTTCTTTTCCATAGGATGCCAAAATTAAAATAAAATGCAACAGGTTAAAAATATTTAGCAATAATGTTAAATTTGCAACAAACCAAATTACAAATGAGAAACATTAAAATCACACTTCTGGCACTGGCTTTACTGCTGACATTGCCTACCTACCTGATCTCTCAGGACAAAAACGTTATTGACAAAATAATTGAGTACGGCACCAAAGATAACAGGACGATGAATCATCTTGATGTGCTATCCAACAGAATCGGCGGAAGGCTTCTGGGGTCGGATGCCTACGAAAATGCCACCTACTGGGCAGCAGGGCTGTTTGAAAAGTGGGGTCTGGAGGTACAGGTGATTGAGGTGGGAGAACTTCCGGTAGGCTTCAACAGAGGGCCTTGGTTTGGAAGAATGTTGAGTGAAGATGGAATGATGCTTCATTTTGCCACTCCATCCTACACTTCGGGAACCAAAGGTGTGCAGAGAGGTCATGTGATGATGGAACCGAAGACACGTGCCGATTTTGAGAGAATGAAGGGTAAGCTAAAAGGAGCCTGGGTACTGATAACCGGAGAAAACGAAGGCTGGCCTATCGATTATTCGGAGTCTGCAGATACAATGAGAGCTAAAATAATAGAGGAGAATGACAAAATTGCAAGATATAACGACTCAATTACACGAATAAACAGATCAAACCCTGACAAACCAAGACAGGAGCTCAAAAAATACAAAGATGCCCCTGCCCTGTTTTACAAACAGATGAGAGAAGCAGGAATTCTTGGCATAATACAGTCATCTACAGTACCTTTAAGAGTATTGTATGACCGTAAAAACTTGCAACACATGGATTTTGACAACCTCCCCACCTGCCCCGACATCAAACTGAACGAACACCAGTACAAGATTATCGAGCAAAAAGTTAAGGAGAGGCAATATTTCCAGCTGGAGTTTGACATAAGAAATCACTTTAAACCGGGTCCGGTTAAATACCACAACGTAATTGGAATTATACGCGGAACCGAATTCCCTGACGAATATGTAATGTCCGGAGGCCACCTTGACGCATTTGATGTTGCAACAGGAGGAGTTGACTGCGGAACCGGAATTGCCCCAAATCTTGAAGCAGCCAGACTCATTATGCAGGCAGGCGGAAAAACAAGAAGGTCAATCGCATTCTGCCTATGGGCAGGCGAAGAGTTTGGACTTTGGGGTTCAAAACACTGGGTTGAGACAAACAAAGAGAATCTTCACAAAATATCAAACTACTTTAACCGTGACGGAGGCCCGACTATTGCCAACAACGTAACAGTTCCGCCCGCCATGTACGAAGACTTCAAAAAGGCAACACAGGATCTTAACCGAATCAACCCCGAATTCCCATTCACACTAAACAAAAGAGTGGGTGAAGCAAGACCCAAACCAATCACTGCCGGAGGTTCAGACCACGCCTACTTTGCAATTAACGGAGTACCCACAATAAGCTTCGGAACCTCCGACCCTAAAGGCTACGACTTCAATTACGGAGAGATTTGGCACACCGAAAGAGACACCTACAATATGAGCATCCCTGAGTACATGGATCATACATCTGTTGTAATGGCAATTGTGCTTTATAACCTTGCAAATCAGGACAAACTGTTATCGAGAGAAGATCTTTACAAAGAGCCGGAACCGGTACAACCGCAACCCGCTGCACGCAGAAGACGCTAAATTTGAATTAATTGATTTAACAATCACAGACATTTATTTAAAATCAATTGAAAAATATCTATTAGAGAATCAATTAGAGATATAATAAGAGATTTGAAAAGACATTCGATAAAACAGTCGAATAGAGGGTCAAAAGTGAATTGAATATAAAATCTAGAAAGAGAATTGAGCTGGTTTAACAACGTTAAATCAGCTCAATGTCTTCTGAGGCAATCCAGCCCTGACGGCCGTCTGCAAGTTCGATACGAACCCATTTGCCAAGTTTCTCGATAATCTGCGCCTTAGTACCTTCGTGAAGTATAAACAGAGTGGTTCCCGAAACATCGGGAGAGCTTCTTACGGTACTCACAGGCATCATAATAACCGCCTCATCCTCTTTGTGATATGCATTGCGCTGGTTCCATGCAATAAGAGTTGCAGTAATGCCCGCAAGCAACAAAAGCATAGATACAAAAAACGAGAGCTTTCTTATTCCGGGTGTTGGTCCGTACCTGAAACTGAGCAGCAGAAGCGCAACCAGAATGAAAAATGCAATCGAAAAAGTAACCCAGGTATCAGATGAGAGTTTGTAGTTGATGTCCCTCACCCAAGTTTTAAGGATAAAATCGGGAATCTCCTCAATTCTGTCAACTGTAAACTCCTTAGTATGCCTTAGATTATTCTGTATATCCTTTTCAGAAGGGTTAAGCCTGAGTGCCCTTTCGTAATAGAGAATCGATTTACCTCTGTTGCCCAGCTTAAAGTGGCTGTTGGCAATGTTGTAAAATAGTGGCCACGAAGCGTAACCCTTTTTCTCTATCTCAAGAAAGTACTCAAGCGCAAGCGAATAATCTGCAGCGGTGTAGCTCTCATTTGCCATGTCCCACAGTTCAGTAGCCGGCGTTGTGGCCAGCTGTGCAGTTGAAGGCTTATTCTCATCAGATTGATGATTCGTATTACCCTCCTGTTGAGCCGGTTGTGTTTGCAGTTGTAGTTGCTGCTGACCCGATTGACCCGATTGCTCAGATTGTTCTGATTGGCCTGCTTGATCGGATTTTAATTCATCAGCACGAGCAAACAATGGCGTTGAAACGAGTATTACCAATAAAAGTATTATGTGTGCTCTCTTCATAATTATATCTTTCATAATTGCGTCGCTCATAACTAAACCTCCATATCTGAAATAAGTCTTATGGCTCTTGTGTAGTTGGCCTCCATCTCTGAACCTCCCGGATCCGGTGCGTAACGGGCATATTCACACTGCTCAATTATTGATAACAGCTCCAGAATATGTACCTCCTTTACCTTCTTCTTCTCAAGCTCTGCCCTGATTTTATCACGGGAGAGGTCGGCAAGAGAAAGGTTTAGTTTATCTGAAGTGTAGCCAAGAATTGCCCTGTGCAGTTCATCGTAAAATGCTGTATACAAGCCCTGTTTCAAAAGAGCCTCCGCATTTTTGAGTTTGGCTCTGGCAACCTTGTTGGCCCTGCGGTTTTTAACACCCGCAACATCACGATTACGCTCAATACGCTTTGACAATATCTTCTCAACAACAAAGAAGAGGACTATAATCAGAAGTATGATTATAAAGTAGGTGGCCGATCCAAGGAAGAATAGGTTGCCCCTTTTGAGCATTGGCGCTTTTGTGTAGATAAAGCGAATATCGTCAGCAATATTTCTTACAGCCTGCCTGTTTACCCCCGTTTGAACAATACCACCCGAAGAGGCAGCACCACCTGCGTCACGCCCGACTTTTATTACAAAGTCCCCCGAAGATTGAGTCACATAGCGCTTTTTGGCAACATCGTAAAACGAAAATTCAATTTTTGGAATTGTGTGAACTCCAGGCGCACGAGGTATAACGGGATATTCAAACTGTTTGTTGCCCGAAGTTTTAACATCATAGGCCTCAAACCCGCCGGGGAACTCAATTTTTGGTGCCTCAATCAGATTTATATTGCCTGTACCTGTGATGTTGACAATCAGCGAAAATGCCTCGTTTGCATTAACACTATCACGAGACAACTTTGCACTCATGTTAAAGTCACCAACTGCACCCAGGAACGAAGTCGGGGCACCTGCAGGCAGAGGATCAACTACCACTCTCACTGTGGGGGCCGTAACCCTCTTTCTTACAGTCTGGTATGAATCAAAAAAATCATCAAAAACACTTCTTGGAGTAGCAGCAGCTGCAGACCTGATCTGAACCTGGCAAATAAGCTCGGCATTCTCAATAGCAAGTGTTCCACTTTGCTGAGGCATAAGCATATATCTGCGCAAAAGCGCAGCATTGTACATTTTACCATTTACACTCTCCCTTACAAATTCAATATTTTGGGGAGTCTCAATCTCCTGACTCCAAAAGCCGTTAAACGCAGGAAACTTAACATCCTCAAAACCTGCAATTGGAACTCTTGTGTATAGCTTTATTGTGGCAACCAACTGCTCACCCTTAACCACCCTGCTCTTAGAGAGCGAAACCCTCAGAAAGACATCGTCATTGCTAATGGCAGGTGACGAACTCTCTTCACTCTTTTTAACGTTAGGGTCACTTTTAACAACCTCAATAGTCACGGGTTGAGAAGAGTAGCTTTTGCCGTCAACAACAACAGTTGCAGCAGGAATTGTGAACCTGCCTATGTTATTTGCCTGAACTATATAGGTATAACTTACCTGAAAGCTCTCTGTTCTCTTTCCGTTAATAATCTGAGTGCTGCTCATTGTAGATGAGGTTGGGCCGGCAAGCACGTCAAATCCTGTAATAGCAGGGGGCGAAAAGGACTCCGGCTGAGCATTCACATTGAACACCAGACGAAACCTTTCGTCAGCCTCCACTACTCTTGGCACATCAACCGTTAACGAAGTCTGAGCCGACAGTTTGAAGCCGGCCAAAACTATTAAAACAGCAGTAAATAGTATCCTTTTTAAGTTTCTCATATATCCGGTATTTTACCAGTTTTTCTCTTTTTGTTTTCCTTGCAGAACCTTCGCCTTCTCTTTATTCACCTTCTCCTGAGTCTCCTTCTCTTTGTTCTGGATAGCCTGCAGCATCTGCTGGGCAGCCTGAGGAGTTATTGAAGGAGGAGGCTGAGGTTGATCTTTTTTGTCCTGATCTTTGTTATCCTGATCAGGGTCTTTGTTGTCCTGATTCTGCTTATCGTCTTTGTTATCTTTATTATCCTTGTTGTCTTTTTTGTCCTTATCCTGCTTATCCTGCTCATTTTTAAGCATCTTTTGAGCATAGGCAAGGTTAGACCTCGTCTCGTCATCGTCAGGGTTCAGCCTCAGAGAACTCTTGTAATACTCAACCGCCTCGGAATATTTTTTCTGGTCAAGAGTGTAGTTGCCCAGGTTGTGAAACACCTTTGGAGCAAGAAAGTCACTAGCCAGTGAATCTTTCCAAACCGAGACCAATTTCTCTGCCTCAGCAGCATTTTGCCTTTTGTAAAGCACATTACCAAGGTTGTATATAGCGTGAACCGAACCCGGGTTTTGCTCCAATGCCCTGCGGTAATCAATCTCTGCCCTCTCTAAATTGCCCTTCGAATAAGCCCTGTTACCCGAACGAATCTCTCCCTTTTCAGGTTGAGCCGCAAGTGTAACAGCTGTAAAGGTAAAAAGCAATATCAAACAATACTTCATCATAATACTCCTATTTAAAGAAATTTCTGCCTCTCCTCTCTGTGATTAAAAACTCAAGCAAAAAGAAGAAGAGAGCAATTCCCAAAAAATACATATACTGTTCGTCAAAATCTTCAAAAACCACAGACTTGAAAGTCTGCTTATCCATCTCTTTAATCTGATTAACAATCGTTTCAAGACCAAAATCACTGTTGCCCGCCTTCACATAAGCACCACCCCCGGCCTCTGCAACGCTCAGCAAAGTCTTTTCGTCAAGACGGGTAACCACAATGTTTCCCTCATTGTCGTTTAGCAGTTCGCCATTTGGCATAGGAATAGGTTTTCCATCTGCAGATCCTATACCTATTGTGTAGATGTTAACTCCCAGACCCTTTGCTGTTTTGGCAGCCGTAACAGGGTCATCCTCATGATCTTCGCCATCAGTAATTAAGATTAGAGCCCTGCTGGTATTTGAACTCTCGGCACTAAAACTCTTGATTGCTAAATTGATGGCATCGGAGAGCGAAGTTCCCTGAACCGGAACCGAGCCGGTGTTAATGCTGTTGAGAAATATTTTGGCAGAGACATAGTCGGTGGTAATTGGCAACTGAACATATGCCTGCCCTGCAAAGACAATCAGGCCAATCCTGTCATCTTTAAGTCTGTCGGTGAGGCGCGAAATTGCCAGTTTTGCACGCTCCAGACGGTTGGGAGAGTAATCCTCGGCAAGCATCGAATTTGAAACATCAAGAGCAATCATAATCTCGACACCTTTGCCCTCCATCTCCTTGATTCTTGCTCCAAGCTGCGGGCGCGAAAGGGCAATTGCAAAAAAGAAAATTGCAATGCTCAAAATAACAAGCTTAATCCAGCCCCTTGAACGTGAAGCACGAGGCATCAAGGTGTCAAGAATTGCCTTGTCACCAAATTTCTCGATTCTCTTCCTGCGAATTCTCCTGTTTATGGCATGGAAAATAAAGAGGAAAGGAATTATCAAAACCAATGCTAAATACTCTATATGTGCAAATTGTATCATATTTAACCCTCTATGGAATTCTCCTGATTACAAATATTCTTAAAAACAGCTCAAGCCCCAGAGCCATTAAAGCAATAAGGGCATATTTCATAAACAGCTCCTTATAAACAGGAAACGAGTCAACAATTGTACGGGTTGTCTCCATCCTGTTAATCTCACTGTAAATCTCAAGCATCTTTGTGTTGTCGGTTGCGCGGAAATAACGCCCTCCGGTCTGCTCGGCAATCTGTTTCAAAAGCTCTTCATCAATTTCAACCTTAACCTGCTGAATCTGAACACCAAACGGAGTCATTACAGGATACGGCGCAACACCCATTGCACCAACTCCGACAGTGTAAACCCTTACACCATAAGTTTTTGCAATCTCGGTAGCCATTAACGGAGCAATCTCACCACGGTTATTTACCCCATCTGTAAGCAAAATTATCACCCTGCTCTTTGCCGGAGAATCCTTCAGACGCGAAATAGCCGTTGCAAGTCCGTTACCGATTGCAGTACCATCTTCAATAAGCCCCGTCTCAACCTCCTTCATCATATTAATGAGAGTAGCCCTGTCGGTTGTCAAAGGACACTGAGTAAAACTCTCTCCCGCAAACACAACAATGCCCATTCTGTCACTCGGCCGCTGAGCAATAAACTCAATGGCAATATCCTTTGCAGCACTTATCCTGTCCGGGTTAAAATCCCTCGCAAGCATACTGGTAGAGACGTCAAGCGCAAATACAATGTCAATACCCTCGGTGTTAACCTTCTCAAAATCATCAGACGACCGCGGCCGTGCAAGCGCAACAATCATTGCAGCAAAAGCAACAAAACGCAAAATGTAAGGAACGTGTCTGAAATATCTCTTAAACTTACCTCCCGGGCCGCCCCACGGCATAATTGAAGAGACAGTGAGCGCAGGCGACTGCCCCCTTATCTCCCTCCATATGTAAAGAGCAATTATGGGAATAAGCAGAAGCTCCAGCCAAAGTATCTTAGGATATTCAAAAAACATATCTAACCCCTCCTCTCTTTTTGTTTATCCTCTTTACCCGCCTCCTGCTCTACCTCCTGCAGATAGGTGGCATTCACAAACCTCACAGCCGCAGGCACCGAACTCTCGCACTCCTGCTCCTGAGCGGTGTATTTTGCAAACTTCACAAGATCAGAGAGGCTTAGCATCTCTGAAAGCTCTTTGTAAATCTTAGGCTCCATGTTTACCCCCGAAAGGTCGTGCAGAATCTCTGCAGATGTCTGCTCCATTGCCGTAATGCCGTAGCGATTTTCGATATACTCCCTGAGAGCATCGGTCAGCTCGGTGTAAAACTGCTTCTGATTGGTAATCCAAAGTTTTTCGTTTCTGATTCGCTCAAGCTGCCTGAGGGCTGCAATGTGCGGAGGATCAACCACAACAGGCCTTCCAAAGAGGTCTCTGTTGTTAAGTTTGTTTTTGATTGTTCTGTATATCAGATATATAATAACAATAAGTGCAATCAGAATTCCTGCCCAGGGCAACGCCTCCTTTACGGTATAGGGGTAGTTCATCTGATCCTTTACATCAAACGGCTTATAGGTGGTGGTATCTATCTGAATTGTGGTGACCTCAAGATTGCCTCCATCATACCAGAGTGTGTCTGTGGTGCCGTTACTTTTGATATGCAGTGCGTGAAACTTTGGCAAAACGTACGATCCGCTGTCAAAAGAGGTGATCATGATTCTGCTCTCCAGATTCACCAGCCCATCCTTTATGTTAAGAGTATCGGTTCTTGGCGTACCAATCATCTCAACCCCCTGCATTATAGGATTTTCCGGCGTAGTGAAAATATACTTATCACCCTGATTTACAGTTGCCTTAAATCTCAGTGTTGCCTGTTTTCCTATTAAAAGTGTATCCTTTAAATCTGTTGTCATACTCTCTACCTCGATTTAAACAGGGTCATCAGACCCTTTACATAATCCTGGTTAGTGCCTATCGATACCGTATCTACCTTGTACCTTCTTAACATCTGCATGGTGCCGTCAAGAACCGTTTTATTCCAGTTATTGAAATGCTCCCTCACCTTTGCGCTTGAAGTGTCTGCCCACTGCTCGCGGCCTGTCTCGGAATCTGCCAGGCGAATAAGCCCCACATCGGGCAGCTCCCGCTCGCGAGGGTCATAGACATTAATCACACACAGGTCGTGACGGCCCGCGGCAATTTTAATTGCATCTTCGTATCTTGGTTTAAGATCTTTGCCAACATCAATCATATCTGAAAGCAAAAATGCGGTACAACGCTTCTTGATTGCATTTGTAAGAAACCTCAGGGCCTCGGCAATATCTGTACCCCTCTCCTGTGGCTCAAACTCAATAAGTTCACGAATTATCCTCAGCAGATGGCTCCTACCCTTCTTTGGCGGAATAAACTTCTCGACTTTAGAGCCGAAAAAGAGTGCTCCCACTTTATCGTTGTTGGCCGATGCCGAAAACGAAAGGACTGCAGCAATCTCGGTCATAAGCTCCTTTTTGGTCTTAATTACAGAGCCAAAAAGTCGCGAACCGCTCACATCAATCAGAAGAACCACCGTAAGCTCCCTCTCCTCCTCAAAAACCTTGATGAATGGGGCATTTAATCGGGCGGTTACATTCCAGTCCATGTTTCGCACATCGTCGCCGTACTGGTATTCGCGCACCTCACTAAAGGCCATACCCCTGCCCTTGAAGGCAGAGTGGTACTCCCCGGCAAATATCTGCCGCGAAAGACCCCTGGTCTTTATCTCTATCTTGCGAACCTTTTTTAGTAACTCTTTGGACATAATCTATTTGATTTCAAAAGACTAAGGAACTTCAATTGCGTTCATTATGGTTGTAACAATACTCTCTGTTGTAACATTCTCTGCCTCGGCCTCGTAGGTGAGACCGATACGGTGCCTAAGAACCTCGTAGCAAACCGCCCTCACATCTTCCGGGATTACATAACCACGTCGTTTTATAAATGCGTATGCCTTTGATGCCATTGCAAGTGAGATACTTGCACGAGGTGATGCTCCGTATGAGATTAAATCTTTAAGGCTTGCTAGGTTGTAATCTTCGGGTGTTCTTGTTGCGTAAACTATGTCAACAATGTATTTCTCAATCTTTTCGTCCATATAGACTTCGCGCACAACCTCTCTTGCCCTTGTGATATCTTCGGGCTTGATAACTGCATTTGCCCTTGGGAATGTGCCGCTGTTGTTCATTCTTATGATTAGCTTCTCCTCCTCTTTCTTGGGGTAGCTTACAACCACCTTTAACATGAAACGGTCAACCTGAGCCTCGGGCAGCGGATATGTACCCTCCTGCTCGATTGGGTTTTGGGTTGCCATTACCAAAAACGGTTCGGGCAGCTTAAAGCTGGTATCACCGATTGTAACCTGACGCTCCTGCATTGCCTCAAGAAGTGCCGACTGTACCTTTGCAGGTGAACGGTTTATCTCGTCTGCCAGAATGAAGTTGGCAAATATCGGCCCCTTTCTTATCTGAAACTGCTCGTTCTTTTGGCTGTAGATTTGAGTACCAATAAGGTCGGCAGGCAGAAGGTCGGGGGTGAACTGAATACGGCTGAATTTAGCATCTACAATGGAGGCCAGTGTGTTTATTGCAAGAGTTTTTGCAAGACCGGGAACACCCTCTAAAAGTATGTGCCCGTTGGCCAAAAGACCAATCATAAGATTCTCTACCAGATGCTTTTGCCCCACTATCACCTTGTTCATCTCCATAGTAATCATGTCAACAAAGGCGCTCTCTTTTTGAATTCTTTCGTTTAGCTCTTTGATATTTACGGTTTCCATATCGTTTGATTTTGTATTTTTGTATTCGGTGTAACTCACAAATTTAGCACATTTACTTTATAATGCGTTTCTTTATTTCACTATCATATAACGGAGCTGCTTTCTGTGGTTGGCAGAGACAAATTAACGGGCCTTCCGTTCAGGAGCATCTGGAAAATGCCTTTTCGGTTTATCTTCGGGAGAAGATAGAGATAACCGGGGCAGGCAGGACAGACACGGGAGTTCACGCCACAAATTACATTGCACATTTTGACTCCGGCAACACCACACTTATTGAAGAACAGCAATTGTTACTTTACAAAATAAATGCCATTCTTCCTGCATCCATTGTGGTGACTGACATTTGTGCAGTCTCACCTGACGCACATGCCAGATTTGACGCCCTGAGCCGCACCTACAACTACTACGTGCACACCATTAAAGAGCCTTTTCTGACAGATTTTTCATATTTTTTCCCATACGAACTGGATATCGAAAGTATGAACCGGGCGGCCGCTCTCCTGATTGGTGAAATGGACTTTACCTCTATGGCAAAGCTTCACTCCGACGTCAAAACCAACATCTGCAACGTTACAGAGGCACTCTGGACCCCCGGTTCGCCCCTGAACACCCTCACCCCGGCCGGACTCACAAACTCATACTGCTTTACCATTACCGCCAACCGATTTTTGCGCAACATGGTACGCGCCATAGTGGGCTCACTGCTCGAAATTGGCCGCGGCCGCCGCCAGCCCGAATGGATCACCCAACTGCTCTCCCAAAAGGACCGCAGCGCTGCCGGAAACTCCGTTCCCGCCCACGCATTATACCTCACAAAAATCGAATATCCCTACAAGATTTTCTAGAACCCAATAACAACGGGCAATTCCCAACGTTCCAGTTATTTAGACGAAAATAAATTTGGAATGTATAATTTTTTATTATACATTCACATCGCTTTGTGCAAGATAGGTTTACGGCATATTTCAGCAATTCTGCACCAGATGCCGCTTTCAGCGAGATTACAGCAAAAATTTACGGATTTGAACTAAACTTCAAAACAGATAACAGCATATAGTTTCCCCCTAAACCTAACTTCACCTAAAATGAACGACGAATCACAAACCCACAACCCCCAACCGGGTCAAACCATCATTATTAACCAGCAGACAAAAGAGAGCAACGGCGTAGGAACCGCAGGCTTTGTACTTGCAATCTGCGCCCTCATCTTCGGCTGGGTACCCGTGCTCGGCTGGATAATCTGGCTTTTAGGCCTCATCCTCTCAATCGTAGGCATCACCCGCAACCCCAAAGGGCTCGCCATCGCCGGCCTTATAATCTCCCTCCTCGGCCTTATTCTGCTTGTAGCAGTATTCGGGGCGATACTAGGTGGGGCAGCGTTGCTGGGTTGATTGTAAAGATAGAAATACCTTAATCACTGAAATTATTGGTTGTCTTTGCTTTGCGAGAGGATGATGTGGCTAATGATTTTTACGCGAATAAATAGAGTAAAAAGGGTTACTATACTACCGGAATTGCGGCATTAATGCACTTTTAGTGAATATATAAACAAGTTAGGGGCAAAAAAAAAACGACACCATGCGATTACATTCACTTAAAATAGAGGGATTTAAAAGGATAAAAAGTGCTGATATTTTATTCGGACAAGCAACTTTTTTGATTGGCAGCAATAATTCTGGAAAGAGTTCAGTTTTGAAAGCAATAGAATATTTGCTTTCAGCAAAGAAACAACTTACAAGTCAGGACTATTACTCAATTGTTGATAGTGAGACTGGTGAAACAAAAATAGATTCAACTACTATTATTCTTGAAGGAGAGTTTAGAAATCTTCCTATTGAAGCCAAGAATTGGAGAGGTTTTAAAGGGCGGATTTTTAATTATGAACAAGAAGGTGAAACGGGACTTTCTGTAACTTATAGAAAAACCTATGAACTTGGGAAAGATGTTAAAATAGAGTTTAAATCTAAAGTTAGAGAAATTTCTGAGGAATATGCTTCCTGTAAGTCAGGTCAAGATTATATTGATAAAGGGATTGATTCTGTTATTGTATCAGAATTATTCCCTGAACTAAACAAACTAATTGGAAAAAGTCAAGGTGCTTTAGAAAAACTTGAGGAACTTGATGAAATATGGGAAATAAAGGATAGTGATACTTGGTTTAAAAATCCTGGAGGAATACCAGGTAATGTTCTTAAGATGCTGCCTCGTTTCTTATTGATTCCGGTCGATACATCAATAAATGAAATTCAAGGTTCAAGCACAGGAGTTTTAGGCAAAACATTAAATGAATTATTCGAAGATGTCAGAGAGAAGTCTTTGAATTATCAAAATGCTCAGATTCATCTTGATAAACTTGCTAAAGAATTAAACCCTGAAGATAAAAATTCAGAATTTGGGAAAATGATTTGCGATTTAAATGCTGTATTGGCAAGTGTTTTTCCTGAATCGAAGCTTCATGCCACAGCTGATTTAAGCGACCCTGACAAAGTTCTTAAACCTTCTTTTAATGTTGAAATGTCTAGTAATATCAGGACTACTGTAGAAAATCAAGGTTCTGGAATGGTTAGAGCTGCGGCATTTGGTATGTTACGATTTAGACAAAAGTGGTTATCTCAAAAAGAAGATGAACATGTTAGGTCGTTAGTAATTTGTTTTGAAGAACCTGAAATATATTTACATCCAAGTGCTGCAAACCAAATGCGTAATGCTATCTATGAATTAAGTGGGATTTCTTCTCAAATAGTTGCGACTACTCATTCTCCATATATAATTGATTTATCTAAAAAGCCGAGACAAGTATTAAATCGTTTAACGACATCCAGTAATGGAGTAAAAATTATACCATTTAGCGTGTCTGATACATTTCATTCATTAGTTGCAGATGACAAACAATATGTTAAAATGCTTTTAAAGCTTGATGATTACGTATCAAGAGTATTTTTTACCGAAAATGTTGTAGTAATTGAAGGTGATACGGAAGATATATTGATTAGAGAATCCTTGAAAAGACTTAAACGTGAGGATTTTTTAAATGTCATTTCTAAGTTTGAGGTTATTAAAGCTCGTGGAAAAGCTGCCATTATTGGGCTTGTTAAGTATTTAACAGCAATGGGAATTAAACCGATTGTTGTTCATGACAGAGACAATGGAACAGACGGAGCAATCAAATTTAATAAACCTATTGAGGATGCTGTTGGTTCTAATGGTAGAGTGGTTTTAATGATTGAAAATGTGGAAAATGAGGTTGGATATAGTGCGAACAACGAAAAGCCATTTAAGGCATTTCAAGAAACCGAAAAATGGGGTGATAATTGGTCAGATATACCCGAGAATTGGAGAAAGAAGATGAAAGAAATTTTTGGTGAATATATTAAAGAATAAAATGTTCAGCCCCTAACACATGGTCAGCGAGCATGCGGGTTTCAGCGGGTTGCGGGCGTTTGTGGCTCGTAAAAAAAGTAGGTAGTAAACTGATAGTTTAGTGCTTCGCAATCCCGCACGACACGCTACCATCAAACGTTAGCGCCAATGCCAAAAGATGAGTAACCGTAGATGAATATAAATTCCTATTTATAAATTTAACTAAACATAATGAACTTTTTGCATCTAGTAAAGACAAAAATAAAAGTGGAGAAGTGACCACAAAAAAAACGGGAGTAACCGAAAAGCCAAAAGAGTAGGATCATTTAATATTTGAACAATATGGAATCTGAATCCTTATATCTTCTGGATAACGTTGATCTTAGCGTTCCAGAAAATGATGTATTTCTACATCGACGTCTTAAATTGATTGCATTGGGTCTCGTTTTATTTGCAAAAAAGCAAAGTAATTTTAAAAAATTGATCTTTAATGGTTTGTTTGATCGTAATTTCTATTTACCAAACACAGAAGTCCACTTAAGTGCTGATGATATTACACTTATCAAGTGGATACCTCAAATTAATCCATTGATTGCAGAAAAACAGCTCATTTGGCTTTTTAATGAAATGGAATATGTTCAGCTACCGGAAAGAGAAAAACTCATTACAATTTTGCATCTCGCCTTCGACAAACCTACGCCTCAAGCAGCTGCATGGGGAATTATATTTAACGAAACACTGGGGGTTTTTGTGGCAGGACATCCATTTGATATAAAATCTAGTATTGATTATTCACAGGTTGTGATTGTCGATTCTAATTGGAAACAGTTTAAGCCACATATCCTTGCCAAAAGAATTAACAAGGCAAGCATAAAGGTATTGACTAAGTGCATGGAGAGTGCTAACTACGATTTAAAGAGATTGGAGCCAGAAGTTAGTTCTTGGCTTTGGGAAGGATCTGAGATTAAACTATATTATGCTAAGAGGAACGGAGATTTTGAAGATATTTTAAATTGTGCGCATAAGTCTGGACTTCTATGTTTTGTTACGACTGAGGATATTAATGTGCTTGCTTTGCAGCCTTGCATTACTGGCAGCTATGACTGTACCCTGCTTGCTCCGTTAATACGATTAGAATGACAATTATTATAAATAAAACAAAGCACATGGAGGTAATAAATAGGACTCTGAGCGGTATGCAAGACCGAGCGAGGAGTAGGTGTTGAACTACACCTGCGGGGCCTAAAGCTATGTGCTTAATGGCGGTTTTAATGATTTTTTGGATTAATACATAACAAGCGTTCTTTGAAGTATTGCAGGTTTTTGTGCTTTTGAGTTTTTATACAGGAATATACCAGTCGTTTGTGAGGAGGTTTTGTGCACATATACCTTTTTTGGGGCATAGATCTCCCGGTTGCGTAAAAGCGCAATTTGGTAATGATCACTAATTCAGAGCTGAAAATTGAACAGGGAAGAAACAATCCGGAGCCCTTATTCGCGGTAGTTCCCTGATTGCCACCATTCGTCCGGATTTGCACATCGGACATTTGCATGGGTTGACCCCCGTGAGTCTTTCGAAGCGTTGCAGACCGGTCTCCGGAGGATTTTGGCGGTTGATCAGGGCATCGATGTCGGGCTTTTTCTCAGGGACAAACAACAACCCCATGTGGCTTTTGGCTGTATGGTTATAAATACCATAATGCCTGATTTTCACGAATCTCGAGGGCAGGATGTGCAAGGTGAATCGGCGCAGGAACTCCACTCCTTCAAGGGTTACAGGTTTTTTAATAGCGTTGTCCCGATAATCTTTGGCAATAAAGGTCACTTTTCCGTCTGCTATGTCCAAAATACGCTTGTTTGTGATGGCTACCCGATGCGTGTATTGTCCCAGGTATTTTACCACATGATCCGCATTAGCCAGAGAAGGTTCACAGTGAACTACCCAACGTGTTTTGTATGCCATTTGCACCGTATCAAAGAACAGCGACAGTTCTTCCTTTTTTCGTAAGGTGCGCTTGAGGCTATCAAGGAAATGGGCCTTGAAAGACTCACTTAGTTGATTGATTGGATATAAATAGTTTCCGGAATGTCCGATCTCCTTCCATTGCCCATCGATGGTATATCCGGCAGCAGGAACAATACAATGGATGTGTGGGTGGAATGAAAGGTTTTGACCCCAGGTGTGCAACACCGCCACAGCCCCGGTTTCAACACTAAAGTGGGAGTACCCAAATGCTCTGAGTGTATTCCAGACTGATGCAAACAACAGGTTGTAAAATACACTTTGGTTGTGCAGGCAAACGGCATTCAAATGGTGGGGGACAGTGAATACAAGGTGGTAGTGCTTTATGGGTAAGGTTTTCTGCACCAAGTCATCGATCCAGAATGCCTGTCTTGCAGCCTGACATTTGGGGCAGTGCCTATCGCCACAGCTGTTGTAGCTGTAGCGCACCGTACCACAACTGTCGCAAACTTCCTCATGCCCACCTAGTGCCGCAGTGCGGCAGATTGCGATCTTTCGCAGAACCTTAATTTGAAAGCGCGATAATTTGACATTGGAAATCAGCTTTGTACCGAAAAGGGTCACCACATCGGCCAGTTCAAACCTTGTCCGCATTTTTTGGATAGTTATAGAGAGTATCCAACGGGCTGTGAGGTTTGATCAATGGACACTGTGCTACATGGAGGTAGATCATGGTGGTGGTTATGTCGGCATGCCCCAACAGCTCTTTGAGGGTCACAATGTTCAGTCCCTGTTCCAGCAGATGGGTGGCATAAGAATGACGTAGTGAATGCAGGCTCACCTCCTTTTTTATGGAAGTTTTTTTCAGATTTTCACGCATTACCCAGGAAAGCCCCTTGACACTGTATCGGCCATCGGGCTCTTTGCCATTGAACAGCCAGAGGTGCGGGTTTTCTGCCGCCAAGTATTTTTTCAACCCTACGGACATGCTCCCAGCCAACGGAACCACCCGATCCTTTTTGTACTTGCTTTGCCGGATGTGTATGGTCTTTCTTTCAAAATCGATGTCGGAGATCTTCAGATTGATGACCTCTTGTCCGCGAAGCCCTGCCGAATAAATCAGGGCAAGAACAACGCGTTGTTTTAGAAGAGACGGAGCAGCAAGGAGTTCTTTGAGTTCGCTTTGGTTCAGGATCACCGGCAGTTTTGTGTCTCCTTTGAGCGAAGGCAGGGCGATTGCACTTTTATTCATCCCAAGAAGCCGATAATAGTAACGAAGTCCGTAAACCATGTGTTTAAAACTGCTTCGTGACGGAGACTTCGGATCCCTGGCCAGAGAAACAAGGTACTCGTTGATTTCTTCCGGATCGATTTGCTCGGGCAGCTTCCCGAAATGAACCACAAACAAGGCAATCCTCCTGATGTAATTCTTCAGCGTACTCGTACTCTGACCGCGTAAGGTAACTTGCTGCTCCAGCCTGCGGACAACCTTTTCAAACTCAGGAACAAGCACGATAGCCTGCTCTACAATGGTAGAACCCGATTTTATCTCATAATCATTGATTTTTGTTGTTAATAATCTAACGATTATAGAAAAAATCGGGTACTTTTGAAAACTGAAACGAACAGCTATCCGCGTAGGCGGATTTAGTTCAACAATTTGTATAAGTAATGGCAGGCAAAGTACTAAATATCTAAGTTTGTAGCCCACTCAATCTGCGTAGCGGTTTGACAGGAAAGTACCACGCAATCTGCCACTACTTATACAATTTACCGTAATGAGCAAGGCTGAAATAAAGAACTTATGGAAACAATAGCTGAATTAAAAGTGATTATTGCATTACTTTCAGGTTCTCTTGGGACACTGCTTGTAAAGGAAGTCTTTAATCAGATTAACAGAAAAGTTGATTTTGATAGAGACTTAAAAAAATTAAAATATACAAGGAAACTAGATAAAGCTGAAAAAGCGGTAGGATTTTATTCGACTTATCTAAATACGATAATCGAAATGAAAAAATCTTTTGAAGTCATATTAAAAACTATCAAAGAAGATAAAGATTTAGAAATTTCAATTATAGAATCAGTACTTAATCAGCAAAGTCTCAACTTGACTGAGTTAATGAAAAACAGTTATGCTGACGTAAACTCAGTTCATTTATATTTTGAGTTGGAAGACCTTGGGAAATGGAATGAAGTTGATGTTTCAGACTTTTTAGAAAGTCTTGCTGAAACGAAGTATAAAGATAACAATATTCAATTTTGGCTTAATATTTATAATTCTCACCTAGACAAAGGAGAACAAGACAAAGCTGATTTTTATTGGGATAAGATTGAAGAAATGCTTCCAGACTATGCGGAAAGTCTAGGAAAAGTTGTCGCCTCTTTAGAAAGGAATAGACAAGCCGTTTCTGAGATTATTAAGAAAATAAAAAAACAGTTATGAAAACCCAGCTCATAATAAATTGGACTCTGAGCGGTATGCAAGACCGAGCGAGGAGTCGGTGTTGAACTACACCTGCGGGGCCAAAAGCTATGTGCTTAATGGCGGTTTTAATGATTTTTTGGATTAATACATAACAAGCGTTCTTTGAAGTATTGCAGTTTTTTGTGCTTTTGAGTTATTATACAGGAATATACCAGTCGTTTGTGAGGAGGTTTTGTGCACATATACCTTTTTTGGGGCATAGATCTCCCTGTTGCGTATAAGCGCAATTTGGTAATGATCAATAATTCAGAACTGGAAATTGAACAGGGAATAAACAATCCGGAGCCCTTATCCGCGGTAGTTCCCTGATTGCCACCATTCGTCCGGATTTGCACAACGGGCATGTGTATGGGTTGACCCCCGAGAGTCTTTCGAAGCGTTGCAGGCCGGTCTCCGGCAGTTTTGTGTCTCCTTTGAGCGAAGGCAGGGCGATTGCACTTTTATTCATCCCAAGAAGCCGATAATAGTATCGAAGTCCGTAAACCATGTGTTTAAAACTGCTTCGTGACGGAGACTTCGGATCCCTGGCCAGAGAAACAAGGTACTCGTTGATTTCTTCCGGATCGATGTGCTCGGGCAGCTTCCCGAAATGAACCACAAACAAGGCAATCCTCCTAATGTAATTCTTCAGCGTACTCGTACTCTGACCGCGTAAGGTAACTTGCTGCTCCAGCCTGCGAACAACCTTTTCAAAATAAGGAACAAGCACGATAGCCTGCTCTACAATGGTAAAACCCGATTTTTTCTCAAAATTACTGATTTTTGTAGTTAATAATCTAACGATTATAGAAAAAATCAGGTATTTTTGAAAACTGAAACGAACAGCTATTCGCATAGGCGGATTTAGTTCAACAAAAACGATATGTCAATTGGGGTTTCTGTGCGGATAACAAAGTCCGCAGCACGCAACAGCGGCATCGGAGTTAGACAGGAACGAAGCCCGCAATCTCCAACTGCATATAGTTCCGTCCGTTGCAACAAGTGTAAGAAGACAGATGAGCAGACAGATACGATAGTGATAAATAATAACGATAGAAAGGATTTAGCTTTTTGATAAGACTGTGCAAATTTGAGGGAAATTTATTTTGTTTATTTCTTCCCCCCGCAAAAAAGATAAAAGAAACCTGACCCACAAAACAACACACCAACTGCATTTGCAATTAATTTATCTACTTTTGATACTTTAGTTAAAACTATGGATTTGAAATTTATTGGTCAAGGGCTAGACCCTGATAGCAATTTAACAGCAGGGAATTATATTATTAACTCACTTGTAAGTGAAAATTACAACACTTTTAATGCATTTGTTGCTTTTGTAAGTTTAAGTGGTTTAAATAATATTTTAGACCAGCTACTTGAATTTAAAAACAAAGGTAGTGAAATTAAATTATTTGTAGGTGTTAATTTAAACGCAACTTCAAAAGAAGCTCTTGAGCTATTACTTGAGCATAATATTGAATCATACGTAGTTTATTCTCCCAATAATATAATCTATCACCCTAAGATTTATGTTTTTGAAGGAGATAATACAAAAAGAGCCATAGTCGGTTCATCTAACCTAACTGAAAGTGGACTATTTCAAAATGTGGAAGCTTCAATTTGTGTTGACTTTGAAACTGACAATGAAAGTGGAAACGAATTTCTTTCTGATATTTATGACCATTTTAATTCAATAATAAATTTAAATAATTCTAGTTGCAAGAGATTAACGGATGAGGTATTAGAAGTGCTTTTAGAAAGCAAGGTGGTTTTGCCAGAAGCTGTAAATAGGGCAAAATTTAATAAAGTTAGTAGAGAATTTGGTCAGACAGATACAAAAACTAATAAAAGACTAAATGATTTATTTGGAAAGCTAAAACGGAAGCGACCACCTAAAGGATATAAAAAAGTAGTAATAAAAAAGTATTTAAAGAAAGTTGAGGCTTCATCTGACATTACAATTGTAAACGAATCGACTGAACTTTCTGCTGGTTCATTGTGGATTGAAACCGGGTTAATGACAGGTGGTTCACGAAATATTCTTGACTTATCAAAAAACGGGAAACTTGATGGAGTTAGCAAATTTGGAAGTGTTAGCTATTTTGGGTTAAATCCTGATGACGAAAATTCAACAAAAGACATTAATATTATTTTTGGAGGAAATAATTACAAGAATAACCATATTTTTTATGCCGAGGGAAATAGTAATTGGAGAATTCGTTTGAATGGTGTAACAGATGAAGAAGAAAAGCTAACTTCATTTTCAATTCCTAGTCTCGGACATAATGGAGGTTTTCAAAATAAAATCTTATTATTTACAAAACTAAACGAATCTGATTTCCAACTTGATATTTTAGAACAAGATGAAATGCCAAAGTTAATTGAAAATTCATCGGACTGGGCTAAAGGTGGCAGAGGGGGCAATGGAAGAGCCTATGGTATTATTGCTTAACATTTTTAATTGTTCTTTAAACCAATTGGAATCCTCTATTGAATATTGTTTGTGAAATTCTGAAAATATAAGGTCAATTTCTGAGATATTTACCTTGTAAAGTAAAATAAACAATAAATCTATTTTTTGTATTGTTATATTTCGATTTTCTTCATTCAAATGGAACAAATCAACGCTATCAATTAGTTGAGTCAGACGGATATCATTTTTTAATAGAGAAAATACAAGCGATGAAATATGCTTCTTAATGCTTGCTGAATTTCCATTGAAAATAATGTTGTTTTCCAATTGACTAATTTCGGGAACAGGGATTTGATTTATTACAGATTGTGTTAAATCAATACCACTTAATTTTTTCTTTAAAATAAAATCGAAAACTACCGAATTAAAAAGTCCACATAAATAGAGCAATTCAGTGACATTAGTAGTTAGAAACTGAACCGATTGTGATGCAGGAATAAAAGGTAATACAGTGGCAATACAAGTTCGTGTATTAGTGGCAGAAGTTAAACTTCTCCAAGCTAACATAAATTTTTCGTTGTGATTTTTTGAAAGCTGTTGCCACTTTTTAGCATTGATAAAAAACCTTGATTCAGGAAAATAATCTGGAATTGATTTTTTTGCTTCAACAATATTAACAGAAGAAGATTTGTTTCCATATCTAAAAATGTCAGCTACTCCATTAAATCCTGAAAACTTTCCGTCAAACTGATTGAAAAATTTACCTTCATAG